>ENA-UOXV01000124-UOXV01000124.1-marine-metagenome-genome-assembly--contig:-NODE-124-length-98505-cov-6.958029_pt1 | contig 98505 bp, 93 predicted proteins | sample MGYA00238165_ERZ766961 | MGnify/ENA primary metagenome ERZ766961 (study PRJEB28924, sample SAMN03173240) | marine metagenome | biome: Marine; feature: Water; material: Subsurface seawater | place: North...
TGATTCTACCCGATTAAAACTTGGGGCGGGGCTATTTTTAGAGGTGCCCATTAGTTGATAGCTTAGACATTTCATCGCCCTCGCCCCGTGATCGCGCCGACAATTTGGTTAAATTGGCAATTGAAGGACGGATCAATCCGCTCAAAAAAGAGACGTCTGCGTTTTGCGACTGGGCAGCGGAATACGGTGCGCGGCGGATTGAAAATGCCCTGATCGAATTGGACCGCGTCCTGGCGTCTCCAAAACGTGGCGAGGCAATTTTGCATGCCCAGGCATTGACCCGTTTCATTGCGCGCAATATCGACGCCGATGTAATGACGCTAAAAGCCGCTATCAAAGGTATCGAGTAGACATATCACTCTCGATGAGTGACGACGTGTCGGACCACTTTTTTCATCACTGTCGGTAGTGCATAATTTGGAAAATCTTGGGGCTGCACCCAAATGCCGTCGGTGTTTTCTATTCGATCAGTCTTGCCGACAAAAACCTGTATCCGAAATTTAAAGTGCGTGAATACGTGGACGGCTTCATCTGGCAAGCATATCCATTCTGTTGAGATCGGTTCAGCGCTTTCACATTCTTCAGAGTCCGGCCAATCACCTTCGCGCCAATCCGTTGATGGGAATTCCATCATGCCGCCCAACAATCCACTTTCTGCTCGGCGTCGCAACAAAACAGCACCGTTTGCATTTTCCAGCCAAAACATGGCCGCGCGACGTTCTGGTCGAACTTTCTTCGGCGCTTTAACTGGCAATACCGATGGATCACCCATTTTCCGGCCATCGCAGTATTCCTGCACAGGACACAACATGCATTTAGGATTTTTAGGAACACATATCGTTGCGCCCATATCCATGACAGCCTGCGCAAAATCACCAGGCCGTTCGGAGTCAGCGAACAACGACGCGCAGGTTTGGATTTCAGGTTTTGCCCCAGGCAACGGTGTTCGAATATTAAATAGCCGCGAAACAACACGTTCAATGTTGCCGTCAACGGGTACAGTTGGACGATTATAAGCGATGGCCGCAACAGCCGATGCTGTGTACGGCCCTACGCCTGGCAACTTTAACAACGCATCAACTGTATCTGGGAACGCCCCAGCATGCGTATCGGCAACAGTCCGTGCACATTTGAGGAGGTTCCGGGCACGGGCATAATACCCCAGCCCCTGCCAAGCGACCAAAACATCATCTAAATCTGCTGACGCAAGATCACTGACCGTTGGCCATTTCACCATAAAGGCCTCAAAATACGCCTTCACCGTCGCAACAGTGGTTTGCTGCAACATAATCTCTGACATCCAAACAGCATAAGGATCAGCGTCGTGCCCAGGTGCGGACCGCCAAGGCAGTTCGCGCCGTTCTGCATCGTACCAGGACAAGACGGCTGCCCTAATCTTGTCAATTTCCTTAGGTTCTTTCATAGATGCGTCATTCATGCCCAAGACATAAGCATGATGGATGTGCACGAAAACACATTTTCGCGAGGTTACGGCCTGTTAACTTGCCCATGAATGGGCACAACCATACGATACCATCGAATAAGGTACTTATTATATGAGTGACACATCCGCGACCGAGACCCGCAAAGCAAAGACCCAATCCGTTGGACGAGCGGTATCGGGGCTGGCCAAGCGCGCGTTGGACAAACGCGGGTTTGTCGATGCGTCAATCGTAAATGAATGGCCGACCATTGCGGGGACACTCATCGGTGGCAACAGCCTGCCAGAGAAAATCAGTTTCCCCAGAGATCGCAAAAAACCTGGAACTCTTCATCTACGGCTTGAAAATGGTGCGCTATCGACTGAAGTCATGCACTTCGAGCCCGTGCTTTTAGAACGATTGAATAGGTTCTTTGGTTTTCGCGCTGTTGGACGGATAAAAATCATCCAAGGTCCGTTGCCCAAAGATGAAAAAAAGATGCGCCCTGCCCTACCACCGATTGAAGCGGAAAAACGGATCGCCATTGAGCAAAGCTTAGAAACGGTCGCCGACGGGGAAATCCGTGACGCGCTTATGCAATTAGGAAAACATGTGGCGCAACGCCGCGCCGTCGATTGATCATTTATTTAAAAACACATCAGGAAACTCGCTATGAACATCACACGTAGAAACCTTCTTTTGACCACAAGCGCTGTCGCTTTAACGCTCGGCATGTCTGTCTCCCCTGCGATGGCACTTATCGTATCAACCGAAGAAGCCCTAAAGGAAGTCGTCGAAGGGGATCCAAATGCCAAGGTCGAAGTTGTTGAATACGCTTCGCTGGCTTGCCCCGCATGCAAGTACTTCCATGAAAACATCTATCCGACCTTGAAAAAGGATTACATTGAAACGGGCAAGATCCGTTTCATCTATCGTGATTTTCCAACAAATTCTGCCGCTCTTGCGGCCGCGATGATCGCACGTTGCGCGGGCCCAGAACGTCATGCTGGCATGGTCGATATGTTCTTTACGACCCAGCAACAATGGGGACGCGCGCAGCAGCCACTTCAGGCGCTGACCATGGTTGCCCGTATGGGCGGGATTGGTCCATCTGAAGTCGACAAATGCGTCAGAGACTCAGAATTGATGCAGGGCATTCAGGCCAGTGCAAAACACGCCAGCGAGGAAATGGGCGTTAGCGGCACCCCAACACTCTTTGTCGCGGGCAAAATGTCGGCAGACGGCCTCAAATTAGAAGTTCTATTGAAAGAAATCGACGAGGCCATCGCCGACGCGAGTTAAACAATTTCATCGAGTTATCCCCAGTCATTATGACGAAAGGGATAGACTCGGTGCGAATCGGATCAGTATATTCCCCTACATATTGTGCGGATGTGGCATTTTATACGCCATATCTGTACAATTATGCGCTATAGTGGGTTGTCGCGTTTACGGGCATAGGCTCAAACTGCGGCTTCAACTGGGGAGATTGCACAAGCGTGCTGCATTTCAAACGGCTTCGGCTGAACGGTTTTAAGTCTTTTGTAGACCCTACGACATTAGACATCGATATGGGTTTGACCGGCATTGTCGGCCCCAATGGGTGTGGCAAATCGAACCTTGTCGAAGCCCTTAAATGGGTGATGGGTGAAACATCCGCCAAGCAAATGCGTGGTGGCGAGATGGATGATGTCATTTTTGCAGGTTCTGACCGCCGACCGTCCAGAAACGTCGCTGAAGTTGTCCTCACGCTCGATAACGCTACGCAGGGCGGACCAGCGCAGTTCGCCGAAGCAGATGACCTTGAGATCGCCAGACGGATTGAGCGCGAAAAAGGCTCTTTATATAAGATCAACGGGCAAGACATGCGCGCCCGCGATGTACAACTGCTGTTCGCTGATCAAGCAACAGGTGCTCGCTCTACCGCTTTGGTCAGCCAAGGCAAGATTGGTGCAGTTATTGCTGCCAAGCCGACAGATCGTCGGATGCTGCTTGAAGAAGCCGCTGGAATCCGTGGCCTTCATTCACGACGGCATGAAGCCGAACTGCGGCTCCGCGGTGCTGAGAATAACCTAGAGCGCCTTGATGACATTCTGATCACGCTCGATTCGCAAATGAATGCGCTGAAGAAACAGGCGCGCCAAGCGACACGCTATAAGAATTTATCCGACTTGATCCGCACCGCTGAGGCCACGTTATTCTATATCCGTTGGACCACTGCGGAATCAGAGCTCGAAACCTTTCGCACGCTGCTTTCGGAAATCGAAAAAGAAGTTAATACCTATGCGTTGGCCGTCACCGCAGCTGGTACCGAACAAGCCGAAGCCGCCGCAGAAGTCCCTGCCCTTCGCGAATCTGAAGCCGCAGCCGCAGCCGGTTTGCAACGCCTGATCATTGCCAAAGATGGCCTGGACGAAGAAGAAAAGCGCATCGCCGCACAAACGGCTGATGTTCAACGCCGGATCGAAGAAACCGTCGCCGATTTAACCCGCGAAGAAACGTTGATATCTGATGCCAATGCCGCTCATGAACGTCTGAGTGGTGAACAAGGCCGGATCGAAGACGCCCGCGAAGGCGAAGAAGAGGCCCGCACTCAAGCTGCGGATAATTTAAAAACCGCTAGCGAAGCTGTCACATCTCACGAAGGCACGATCAGCACACTAACTGAACGGGTTGCCGAGACAGAAGCACGCCGAGGCTCATTGGAGCGCCGAGAACAAGAAGTAGATAATCGTCATCAACGTCTGCAAACACGGCTGATGGAGCTTCGTGAAGAACACACACGCTTGAGTGCCGATGCGCCCGAAGCCGACGCGCTGCATGATGCGGAACGCGACATCGCCAGCCGCCAAGAAACGGCTGAAACCGCTGAGGCCGAGAACCAAGCCGCCGAAGCTGCAAGACTTGCAGCACAAGGGAAGCTTGAAGAAACGCGCCAAGTCATGAACGACGCACGCGACGCAGCAACAAAACTAGAAGCTGAAAAAAGCGCCCTGTCGAAATTGCTCGATACCGGCGATCCCGACATGTTCCCGCCATTGATTGATGCGTTAAGTGTTGAGCCTGGTCTAGAAGGAGCCTTAGGCGCGGCCCTGGGCGATGAAATCGAAATCCCCATCGACGAAGCCGCCCCCATCCACTGGCGTGCCCTGCCACCAATGGCAGATGCTCAGCCACTCCCAGGTGGTGCCACACCGCTTAGCCAATGGGTCCAGGCACCCACCGCACTGGCGCGGCGCCTGTCTCAAATTGGTGTCGTTGATAGTGTCGAGGTTGCCAAATCCTTGATGGGCCAATTAAAAGCGGGCCAATGTCTGGTGACCCGTGATGGCGGGATGTGCCGCTGGGATGGCTTTACCGCAGATGCAGGGGCACCGACCGCAGCTGCACGCCGTTTGGAACAGCGTAACCGTCTTCGTGATGTCGAGGCGCAAGTATACACTGCCGACCAAGATCGCAAGGCTGCAGAAGCCCGTTTCGAAGAAACCCGCGCCCAATTGGAACAATGCAGTGAAGCAGAACGGTTCGCCCGTGAAGCTGTCCGTGCATCAGAAGCTGCCTTAACAGAAGCACGCAATATATTGGCTCAAATCCGCGCCCGGATGGCGGAACATAGCTCTAAGATCGCGGCCGTTACCGATCAAATCATCACACTTGAAACGGATATCGCCGAAGCGGCTAGCCAATTGGCAGAAACGCGCACAGAACGCGCTGCATTGCCCGACGTTGCTGCTGACCGTGCGCAGATTGTAGATTTACGCGCCGAACTGGCAGAGCGCCGTACCCATCAGATGGAATGCCGCGCCAAGCACGATGAAATTGAACGCCTTGCGCGTGAGCGCAACCAGCGCCTCGCCGATATTAAGCGTGAATTGCAATCTTGGGGTCAGCGCCGGGAATCATCGACCGAACGTCTAAAAGAACTTGAGCAACGCAAAATCGAACTCGGCGACATGCGCACCGCACTCGCAGATAAGCCAACGGAGCTGCATCAGCGACGCCAAGCTTTGCTGACCGAAATCGAAGGTGCCGAGAACGTCCGCAAAGACGCCGCTGACAAGCTATCCAATGCCGAATCCCGTCTGGCTGAGGCCGACAAGGCATTGCGGACCGCTGAAACAGCTCATGCCAAAGCACGCGAAGACAAAGTCCGCGCAGAAGGGTCCGTTGAGCAAGCCCGCCAGAACTGCCATGCGATCGTAGAGCGGGTCAAAGACCGTTTGGAATGCCGCCCTGACCAATTATTCGAAATTTCAGGCCTTGATCCTGAAAAGCCATTGCCCGAATTAGATGCAACAGAACGTAAAGTTGAGCGGCTACTACGCGAGCGGGAAACGATGGGGCCTGTGAATTTGCGCGCTGAACAAGAAATGCGCGAGCTGACAGAACAGATCGATACCTTAAATTCTGAGCGTGATGATCTGACCCAGGCGATTGATAAACTTCGTCGCGGCATATCTGAATTGAACCGTGAAGGTCGACAGCGCCTGCTGCAATCATTCGAAGAAGTGAATACGCACTTCAAAGAGCTCTTTAAAAAGCTGTTTGGCGGCGGCTACGCACATTTAGAGCTAACCGAGGCTGATGACCCACTGGATGCGGGGCTGGAAATCATGGCAAGCCCGCCCGGTAAAAAGCTACAGAACCTGACCTTGCTATCGGGTGGTGAGCAGGCTTTGACCGCGCTTTCACTGCTGTTTGCGGTCTTTTTGACCAATCCTGCACCGATTTGCGTTCTAGATGAAGTCGATGCACCACTTGATGATGCAAACGTCGACCGATTCTGCTCAATGTTGGACGAAATGTCGAACGACGGGACTACGCGATTCTTAGTTATCACGCACCATCGCATGACGATGGCCCGAATGGATCGTTTGTATGGCGTGACCATGTCCGAACGGGGTGTTTCACAGCTGGTTTCGGTCGATTTGCAGAAAGCCGAGAAAATTCGCCAAACGGCTTAACACATTACACGAAATGAATCCTTGCGGGTTCGGTCCAGTTTGATAAAAAACCATCGTTTTAGGACGTTATTCGTTTGTGACGATGGTTTTTAGGGGCGTTGAACACGCCCAGGAGGACGACAACATTGTCCAAGAATGACACCCCAAAACAACCGCCTGAAGATCTTTCCGCATTTGGCGACAAGATCAAAAAAGCCCGGGAAGCCGGGGAATCAAGGCGGCTTTGGAAAAGTGGCTTCGATAAGGCCCCTCAGTCCGCTCTAGGGCTTGCTTTTCGGGTGTCTGTCGAGTTAGTTTCCGCCTTAGTCGTAGGCTTGGCCATCGGCTATGCTCTGGATCAGTGGTTAGAGACTGGTCCGTTTTTAATGGTTGCGTTCCTATTTTTAGGATTTGCTGCCGGAATGTTGAACGTGTATCGCATGGCAACCGGAATGTCTGGTTCATTGGGGTACAAAGAAAAGACTGAGGTTTCTGAGACGAACAACGTCGATGAAACCCCAAAAGAAGGGAAAGACTGAAGTGGCTGAGGGACATTCCCCGCTTGCACAGTTTGAGATCAAAAAGCTTGTTGATATCAACATTGCCGGCGTAGACGCATCGTTCACCAACTCATCATTGTTTATGGTGCTGACCGTTGTCACGGTGAGCCTTTTCCTGATCGGTGGAATGCGCAAAAGCGCACTGGTCCCCGGTCGTTGGCAATCAATGGCTGAGCTATCATATGTCTTCATCGCGAACATGTTGCGCGATAACGTTGGCAACCAGGGTCGCCCCTACTTCCCGTTCATTTTCTGTGTGTTCATGTTCGTGTTGTTCGGCAACATGCTGGGCATGATCCCATATAGCTTTACGTTTACGAGCCACATTGTGGTGACGTTTGCGATGGCCTTTTTCATTTTCGTCGGCGTGACGCTGATCGCGATTGTGAAGCACAAGATGCACTTCCTATCGCTGTTTATGCCTGCTGGCGTACCAATATACATGGCACCGATCCTTGTGCCGATTGAACTCATTTCTTATCTGTCACGCCCTGTATCGTTGGCTGTTCGTTTGTGCGCCAACATGCTGGCTGGTCACACTTTGTTGAAAGTGTTCGCAGGCTTCGTCATCTCTATGGGTGTCGCTGGCGTGCTGCCATTCGCATTTGTGATCGCGCTCACCGGTTTGGAAATCTTGATCGCCTTCTTGCAGGCGTTCGTTTTCGCCATTTTGACCTGCCTATATCTGAATGATGCGTTGAACCTCCACTAGGCATAATTTTTTACAACTGTTACGAATATATCTTCGAACCAGAAAGGAACTACTCATGGAACTCGATGCTGCAAAAATGATTGGTGCTGGCCTTGCCGTAATCGGCGTACTTGGCTCAGGTATCGGTATCGGCAATATCTTTGCTGCTTTTATCCAAGGCATTGGCCGCAACCCATCCGCACAGGGTGCTATGTTCCCAATGACAATGTTGGGCTTCGCACTTGTTGAAGCTGTTGCGTTGTTCGCACTTGTTGTCGCATTCATGATCCTGTTCCTCTAGGGGATTTCAGGGCTTCGGCCCTTATTTCCACTTTTTGAGTGTAAGGGGATTCCATGCCTCAGTTAGATTTCGCGACGTACCCTCCACAGTTAGTGTGGCTGGCCATTACCTTCACGGTGATGTTCATCATCATGTGGAAAGTTGCAGTTCCAAAAATTTCCGACGCGCTAGAAGCTCGGCAAATGCGTCTTGAGGAAAATCTCAAGAAAGCAGAGGACCTGAAGCGAGAAGCAGAAGCGACACTTGCCGCTTATGAAAATGCCCTCGCCGAAGCCCGCGCCGAAGCTCACAACCAAATCGTGAAGATCCAAGCCGATCTTCAAGAGGCGGCAGCCAAGGAAGAAGAAGAACTGAACGAGAAACTTGATGCCAAGCTGGCAGAAAGTGAACGGGCGATTGCGGCCGAAGTCGAAAAAGCGATGGAAAGTGTTCGCGATGTCGCCGTAGACATTGCCGGTGCTGCCGTCGAACGCTTGAGCGGTGGTGCTCAGGATAAAGCTGCCGTTGAAAAGGCCGTTGATTCGGCCATCAACGGCAAAGCGTAAGGGAACGAAAGATGTTCAGTGATCCAACATTCTGGGTAGCTTTAGCTTTCGTCTGCTTTATCGCCCTCGTCTTTAAACCACTTTCTAAGTTCTCTTCATCGGCTCTAGATACTAGGGCTGATAAGATCAAAGAAGAATTGGACGAGGCTGAGCGTCTTCGTAATGAAGCTCAAGATTTGCTGGCACAATATCAACGCAAGCAACGTGACGCGTCCAAGGAAGCTGAAGAAATCATTCAGCATGCCAAGGATGAAGCTGAGCGCATTGATAAAGAGGGACGTTCCCGACTGAGCGCTGCATTGCAGCGTCGGGAAAAACTCGCCATCGATCGCATTAAACTTGCTGAGCAACAGGCCGTCGAAAAAGTCCGGAACGAGGCGATATCTGTAGCAATCACAGCAGCCGAAAGCGTTTTGGCGCAAAACCTCGATAAAGCTAAATCTGACGCATTGATTGATGATTCAATTGCGGAATTATCCGATAAACTCCACTAAGTTGTTTTCGGATCAAAAGTCTTAAAGGAGGTGCTGGTCGCCTCCTTTTTTTGTTCGACTCGCGAATATGTGACCAAAGATTGCTGATCGCGCTTCTCAGCGGTCCATTCTGCGCTTATAAACAAACCATGATTAAACGAACTATTTTGTGCGTGGCCATAACATCTGCAATTGCATTGTTTGGCACAGGTGCGTCTGCTGCATTCAATGGCGAAGTCCTTGTGGCACCCCCACCTCCCAATTGGTCAGGTGGGATTGAAGAACAAACACCTCACGGTACTTTACAGATATGGCGACGCACCTTCGATAATGAAGACGGTGTCACCGAAACGATTTCCATTCGACGCTCTGCCCTACCCGAAAACCCTGATGTTGAGGCACTGGCAGATTCCGTAAAGACGAGAATCACCCAAGGCTGCAAATCATTCAGCGAGACACAAAGGAGGCCGATTAAGGCTAAAATCGGCTCAACGCTCTCGTTCACATTGACCTGCAAATCAAAACCAACGGGGAAGAAATCTAAGCAAGATATCTTTGTGCGCGCCCAAGTCATGACCGGCGAGTTCAATCAATACGTCTTAGAGCGAGCTTGGCGTGGAGATATCAAACAACCAACGAGTCCTTTGAATTCTCCACGGACAAAGGCGTCATGGCAAAAATTCTTCAGTGTTTCAGGCATCTGCAACACATTGGTTTCAGATTGTAGCGAAGAACGCGCCCGAGATATTCATGCTCATGAGCGGTTTAAGAAAATGCGCTCTCTTCCCGCTGTGGCGCGGCCTGTTATGGATGCCAGCGATATCGCCATTGTCGCAATGAAGCTTGGTCAACTCACCGGGCGCGCCCAAGCCAGTGGCGAAGATATCTCAGCTCTGTCAGGTAAGATTGATCGCATGTTCGCTTACGTCGCCAAGAACGATCAAATTTCAAGTGCCGCGGTTAAGACTTTCATAAAAGCCCGTGACACGACCAATGCCGAACAAGGGGAATTGCCAACAGAACAATGCGGTGAAATCTTGCGGACGTTCAGATCTCATCCCAGTCGCGTTGGTGTATTCCACAAATACGCTCAAAGGTTCCTCTAGGCGTGGGCGAGCCCATCACGATCATTGAAGCGCATGGCGATGCAGAGCAGCGCGGCACGGCTATCGGTAAAGCCGTTGCCAGTTCAGTTCATAACGCCGTTATCACACAACCTGAATTCGCAGAAGCTTTAGAACTTTTTCAAGGATCAGATTATTTAAAAGCCCTGCACGAAGCCGCAGAGTCTGCTTATCCTGAATACATGCGTGAACTCAACGCGATGGCTGATGCCATCGAGATTGATGCCGAGAAATTATTCATCTGGAATTGTCGGGGGGACCTCAGATTTCCACCTGAAACAGCACAATCGCGTCTGGATAGCCTAACCGAAGGGTGCACGACCGTGATGGCACCCCAAAGTAAAAACGATGCCCCTGCGATTATAGCTCATAACGAAGATGGTAATGGCGGGTTCATGTCTCATCGATATTGGCTCAAAGCCAAACCAGACAACGCACCCGCTTTTGAGAGCTTTCTATATCCCGGCATGTTGGCTGGCCACAGCTTTGGTGTGAATGCGGCGGGCCTTGTGCAGACAATCAACAACATTCGCCCGGACGATTTAAAGCCTGGAATACCTCGCCACTTTGTTTGTCGCGCCATCATGGCATCAGAAACGCTGCAACAGGCTGTTTCACATCTTCAGCGCACAGACCGGGCATCTGGCTTTCATCATGCGATCGGTTTTCCAGGCATGGAAGCCCCAGCATCTATTGAAGCCCCTGCGTCAGGGATGGTGCTGCGCAACGTTTCAGCGCCACAGGCGCATGCCAACCATTTGGTGGATGATTACTTCTCAAAAGTCGAGCAAGTCATCACAGCGTCATCACAGTATCGCCAAACCACCGTAGATAAGCACTTAGCCAATGGTGGCGATCCTACCAAACCCGAAGACGTGCTTTTTCAACACGGTTCGAACGGCGGTTTATCGGTATTGAGGCGACCAGATGATGGTGGCGATGACTACGGCTGCACGCTTGCTACTGGTGTTTTCAAGCTTTTCGCGGATCGGGTCGAATGGACCGTTCATGGCAGTCCAGATGATCTCAACACGTTGACCGGGTGCTTTGAAACTTAAGTCGGCTTTGTTGCGGAAAAGCACGCCCAACCCATACCGCCGCGCGCACTGAGATCACGCCCAAACCGCCACATCGATAAATTGAAATCAACGATATCGCTTGGAATATCGGCGATTAGTTGCCCATAGGTATTTTCTAATCGTAAAACCAAATTGGTAAAATGCCTGTTCATATGGCCGGACCAATCGAACGTTTTAATGTCCATAAAACCAGCTTTGCTTAACGCGTTAATGAACCCCTGCATATCATAAGCATCATTGGATCCATGACGTGCCTTGATACGTTCAAGGTCCTTATCCTCACACAATTGGGCATTCGTTGTCTGGTCCGAGAAAACAATGCGCCCACCGGGTTTTAGAGTACGGAACGCTTCTGAAAACATGCGTTGTTTATCAGTCGCATGTACCGTTGCTTCTTGGGCCCACCACACATCGAACGTAGCATCCGAAAACGGCAAAGCATGGAAATCAGCATACTCATGCGTAATCAATGAATGAACGCCCGATAGTTCAGACAACGTGCGCCCAACAATCAGATGGTCGTTTTCAATATTCGTGGCTGTAATCCGAAGCCCTGCAGCGCGCGCTAAATAACGTGCCGTTGCGCCCCATCCGCTTCCAACTTCGAGCACATGCCCATCTTGGTTGATGTCCGCAATAGCCAACATTTGCCGCTTGGTTTCAATAACTGCTGCTTCTAAATCGGTGGTGGGTGTCTCGTAGTATCCAAATTGGATGCTGTCACCCCACACCCGCGCATAAAGCTGATCAATTCCGGTTCGTCCGTAATGTAATTGATTATTATTTTGTTCGTCTGTTGGCTTCGGCAATTTTTCCTCCTGATCCATCCATACCCATCAACGTTGACCTCACGAGATGGTCACAACGGCTTCTATGGACGGGACAGGAGAGAAATATGCGCTTACCAGAACAAATGATGCCAGAAGACACACCTCTGCATGGTGCTCTTATGGACATCATCACCGCCAATGACCGCGAGATTTTCGCGACTGGAATCCAACTGTCTCTTCAAAATGACTTCCATAACTTGAAAGAGATCGGGAAGTCGTTAGACAAGCTTCCCCTGACGCCCAATTTTGATCCAGACGTTAATGACATTGGACCAGCAAATGGCTTTTGGATGAAGGGTGTGGATGTCACCGGCGAGGTAGTGTTCACGCAAGCCGCAAGGATGTATGACTGCCAAAAAACAACATTGGCGATCCTGCACCAAAGCTTAGATGCGTTCTATGCTAGTCCAGAACAAACCGCTGAAGAAGGTGAAACCTGTGTCTGCGATGCGCCGGCAACACATTCGATTACGGGTCAAGTTTCATACCATGGAGAAATCTGGCTCAAGCCGTGTTATCGAAAACGAGGGCTGACAGAATCTCTGCCAAGGTTGATGTTAGCGTTGATCCTCATGCGCTGGGCGCCAGATTATGTATTTGGAATGGCACAGCCAGGGATTTGCCAAAAAGGTGTGGGTGCAAGGTACGGCTATCGACATATGCAACCTCACGGCATGATTTGGAATGTCCCATCCATCGGAACACTCGACGAATGGGTGATTTGGAATGACCTGGACGATATTAAATGGGTACTTATGCGGCCATCAGCGGAATAGCGATATCATCAGATGCCTCAGAAATCGCAACTAAGGTTGGAACCCCCATGGCATTGCGCGACCGCATCAGCAGACGCTTATACGTAACCCAGACAGGATCATTGTTGGGCCGGCGGATAAATGCGCGCACATGATCAACTCTCACCTCTCCTGTGTCCATAACACCAATATAATCGCTACAAACGCGTTCTTCATACTCATAATCTGGTTGTGATCGGAGGCATTCGCGACCCAGAGCGTCGATTGCCCAATTGCTGCCAAATACTGAGACTGCGGTCGAGGACACTCCAATATGGCTCATCATCAGGTCGGAGTCCGAGGTGTCATAGTTAAATGCCAAACTATAATCGGAGTAATGACCAAGGCCGTCGGGGCCAGCGCGATGCTCAGCACTTGTTGATTTCATATCCCAATGCTCGAAGGTCTCTCGTATCAATTGTCCTTCGCTGCGCACGTCGTTGGAATTCCGGGGGAACATCTTGGTACCCAGTAACGGAATGACATGAGCATAGGGCGCGATATCAATCATCCGGCGCAGCGCATTGGCAGGACGAAATCCACTTTCACGCGCCCATGCGCCCCAAAAGAATTCCAATGTCACAGATGTGTTTGGATCGCTCTCAGCAAGAATAACGGCTGCTGTCGAAATCGCCTGCGGGGAGACATATTCAACATTCCAACGTATGAGTAATTGAGTTCCATTTTTCAGGACTTCAACCATCTTCATATATTTAAAGGCAGATCGACGTGCATCAATTGTCAGGGCAATAAAATTGTGAGGAATTTCTCGCCCTGAATCATCGATCCAACTGGCGTTAATCTTTGATGTGCTACCGGGAGACATGGGATTCTGGTCGCTGCAACCAAAAACCTTTTTCATGTGCCCCCCAGTATTCACATCACGTCAACTTCCCGTATTGTACACTTTCAACAAGTGAAGGAAGTTGGTTTTAACATCGTCATCTTCTATACGATCAAGCTCTTTGGCTAATTGCAATGCTCTACGAGAAATTTTTTCATCGTCATTAGATTTTTCGCTTAATCCTTCAAAGTAAAAACTAACAGGCACGTCGAGGATATTACACATATCCCAAAGACGACTGGATCCAATTCTGTTGGTACCCTTCTCGTACTTTTGAACCTGTTGAAAACTGATACCCAACTTCTCACCAAGCTGGGTTTGCGTCAGTCCACGCATTATTCTGACTTCACGTAAGCGCTTGCCTACATGAACGTCTGTTGGATGTGGCATAATCAATTATCTCCCTTTGCCAGTAGCAAACATGACCCCCGTCATGTATTTAGTTTACCAATTCTCCCGCATAAGACGCACGCGCAAAAACGCCTTTTGCGTGGCACTGCGTATAATACTTAGCTGACTGCTTTATGACTAAATCAGACTTAATTGCTCTTCTTTGCCGTCAATCATTGATAGCCACTGATCTTCGGTGAGGACTGTAAGCCCCAGTTCCTCGGCTTTCTTTAACTTCGAACCCGCACCTGGTCCAGCAATCACAATATCCGTTTTCTTTGAGACGGTCCCAACAACCTTCGCCCCTAAGGATTCTGCCTTAGCCTTGGCTTCGGCACGCCCCATTTTTTCAAGGGACCCGGTAAATACAACGGTCTTCCCGCTCACAGCGGTATCAGAAGCCACCTGTTCGACAGGCTCAATCGTCAGCATTGAGATCAAATCACCAAGGTCAGCCCGGCTTCTAGAGTCACCAAAGAATGCGATTAAGTCTGCCGCGACAGATGCGCCAATACCATCAATATCTACAAGATCTAAAAACGCCTGCCCGGCCGGGTCAGCGTGTGCTGCTTCCATTTGCTGGCACCAATGATCAACATCGCCATACGCTCGGGCCAGGTCTCTGGCCGTTTGCTGACCGACTTGCCTTATTCCCAATCCATAAATCAATTTATCAAAGCGCACTGTCCGTTTGGCGTTGATCGATTCGAATAAATTTGCAACAGATGTCGCTCCCCAACCGTCCCGAGAAAGCAATTCAGCTCTGAATTCATCGCCCCGGGTTTCGATACGATAAATATCTGCTGGTGTGCGAAGTACGCCCTCTTCCCAAAATGCTTCAATCGTCTTCGCACCCAGACCTTCGATATCAAGAGCATCACGAGATACAAAATGCTTCAACCGCGCCACCTGTTGGTAGGGACATTCGAGACCACCCGTACAGCGGCGAACGGCTTCGCCTTCTGGCCGAATCGTCTCGGTCTTCAATGGGCACGGGCAAATAGATGGCGGCGTCCATGAAATTTCTTTACCCGTGCGCTTGGCTTTCAGCACCTCAACAACTTGGGGGATGACGTCACCGGCACGTTGAATGATCACCCGATCACCGATTTGGGCATCAAGGCGTTGTAATACTTCATCTTCGTTGTGCAATGTCGCCCGCCGAACCACCACGCCACCGACAGTAATTGGCTCCAACTCTGCAACCGGAGTCAAAGCCCCAGTTCGTCCCACTTGGATCACGATATCATTTAAGATCGTTTCAGCTTTTTCAGCAGGAAATTTATGCGCGATAGCCCATCGTGGTGCGCGGCTAACGAAGCCCAACCGCTGCTGCCAATCCAATCGATTAACCTTATAGACAACACCATCGATATCGTATGGAAGGGTCGCTCTGTCAGAACCAAGTTTTTCATACAACGCCATCAGATCATTTAAGCTATGGCATACAGCTGCATAAGGATTAACTGGTAAGCCCCAGCTCTTTAGACGTGAATAAAAATCTGATTGGGTCGCCCAATCGATATCACTGCCATATCCCTGCCCATCAACACCTGATATTTCACCCCATGCGTAGGCGAATAACTTCAAAGGCCGAGATGCTGTCACCGACGCATCCTTTTGGCGCAAAGATCCCGCAGCAGCATTACGTGGGTTGGCGAAGATCTTGCCACCTTCTTCTTCTTGGCGAGCATTGAGATCAGCGAAATCCGTTTTGGACATATATACCTCGCCTCGCACTTCAACCACACGAGGGCAATCGGCCAAAATCTCATTCGGAATCTCTTCGATTGCGCGAATATTGGCCGTCACATCCTCGCCTTCGCGGCCATCACCACGCGTGGCACCTTTGACCAACATGCCATCTTCGTAGCGTATCGAAATTGATAATCCATCGATCTTTGGTTCCGCCACCAGATCAACGGGCTCATCAACTGAAAGGCTTAAAAAGCGTCGGATGCGGTCATAGAAATCAGCAACGTCTTCTTTTGAAAACGCATTCCCCAGTGACAGCATAGGGGGCGAATGTTGAACCTTGCCAAAACCTGTAACAGGTGCAGCTCCCACTTTTTTCGAGGGGCTATTGGGCAGTATCAGATCGGGAAATTTAGCCTCAATAGCCTCGTTCCGCTGTCGCAAAGCATCATACGCAGCGTCAGAAATCGTTGGTGCGTCTTGATTATGATACGCCTCATCGTGCTTGCCAATTTCAGTCGCCAGCGCCTCTAACTCTACTTTTGCATCCGGTTTTAATAAATCATCAATGGGCGTTTCACGCAGAGATCGAACCTCGTTCATGCGGCCGCACCCTTGATCAAACTGCTGGCCGCCGCACGGGCTTCGCCCGTAACAGTCTCGCCAGACAACATCCGCGCAATCTCTTCAACTCTTGCGTCGGTATCTAACATTTCTACGGTCGTACTGGTTGACGATGACGATTGTGATTTTTTGACCATGTAATGCTGGTTTGCCTGCGCGGCGACCTGGGGCGAATGCGTTACGACAAGCACTTGGGCATCCTGACCCAACATCGCCAGGCGTTCCCCAACGGCTGACGCAACGGCTCCGCCGATCCCGGCATCAACCTCGTCAAATACCAAAACTGGCACAGGGTCAGCATTCGCAAGAATGACTTTCAACGCCAACATAAACCGTGCGAGTTCACCACCTGACGCAATCTTGTTCAAAGGGCCAGCTGGCGCACCAGGGTTTGTTGCCACCTGAAACGCCACTTTATCGATGCCTTTAGGCGACCAATTGGCCTCGTCCAATGTTGTAATGTCAGCAGAGAAAACGGCCGCACCCAGTTTTAATGGTGCAAGTTCCGCACAAACGGCCTTTCCCATTTTAGTAGCCGAGGTTTGACGTTTTTTTGAAAGCTGCGTTGCGATATCTACAAACTGAGCATGAGCCGCCTTGGCTTCTTTTCTCAAGCGTTCAAAGTTTGCTTCATCGCTGTCCAAATTATCTAAATCATTTTGGAATTTCTCTTTTAGGTCTGGCAGCAAAGAAACTTCTACACCGTGTTTTCGTGCGATAGCACGCATCTCAAACAAGCGACTTTCAGCCGCTTCCAAGTCAGCGGGGTCCATATCCAAGTCAGACGACGCACGGTCTAAGAAACCGATCGCATCTGCAAGCCCATCCGCAGCGCGTTCGAGTGCACCAACAGATTCATCCAATTTACCTGAAGCACGTTCTTGCACATCACCGACAAGGCGCAATGCTTTCAGCAATTGTTCCTCGATGCCGCCGTTCCTGGCCAGTGCCTTAGAGGCTTCGCCTAATGCTTCTGTTATTTGCTCAGCAGATTGAAGCAGCTTTCGTTGCTCTGACAGTGCGGCTTCTTCGCCTGCTTGTGGATTTAACTTATTCAATTCATCAACGGCATAGCGCAAGAACTCTTCATTCTCTGTGGCGTTTGCCCTGGACTGTTCAGCGGCCTTTAAAGCCTCAACGGTTGTGCGCCAATGGCTATAGGCGTCAGCAACTTTCTCACACAAGGCTTGATGGTGACCGACAGCGTCTAATAGGTCGCGGTGGCTCGATGGATCAAGAAGTCGCTGCGTATCGAACTGGCCATGAATTTCGACTAAGGCCTCACCGACACGCCTTAGCAACGCCACGCTAACCGATTGGTCATTGATGAAGGCTCGCGTGCGTCCATCCGGCCCCAACACCCGGCGTAAAAGCAGATCTTCGCCGCCAATTTCAATCCCGTCCGCTTCGGCGATCAGACACGCCGCATGTTTGGGATCAACATCGAACACCGCGGTCACGGTCGCTTTGTCAGCGCCCTTGCGGAAAAGTCGCGCTTCTGCGCGTAACCCCAAGGCCAAGCCTAGTGCGTCTAAAAGAATAGATTTCCCTGCGCCAGTCTCACCTGTCAGCGTCATTAATCCGTTTTGGAAATCCAAATCCAAACGGTCGATCAGCACGACATTTCGAATTGATAGGCGCGTTAACATGGTGATGAATTCACACGACTAAACTCTGAGAAGATTACCAAACCTTATACCAAGGTTTTGTTGCATCGGTTACGGGACCTTTATCGACGAATAGATCGTACGAATCTGAATACCATTCACTTCCGGGAAAATTATGCCCTAGAACTGACGCCGTCTTGCGGGCTTCGCTTGTCACGCCAAGCGCTAAATAGGCTTCTGTCAGACGATGTAGGGCCTCTGGAACATGGGTTGTGGTCTCGTAATCATCGACGACGGTACGGAAACGGTTAATTGCTGCCAAATAATGCTTTTGGGTCAGATAATAGCGGCCAATTTCCATCTCTTTTCCTGCCAAATGATCATATGTCAGGTCAATTTTGACTTTTGCATCACGCGCAAATTCGGATTCGGGAAACCGCCGATAAACTTCGTTTAAGGCATTGAGCGCAAGCTCGGTCATTTTTTGATCGCGTGCGACATCAGAAATCTGTTCGTAATAAGATAACGCCTTTAGATAATAAGCATAAGCGACATCTCGGTTCGCGGGATGAAGCTGGGTAAAACGGTCTAACGCGATGATCGCGTCGTCATATCGATTACTTTGGTAATACGCATATGCCGCCATGAGTTGGGCTTTGGTGGCCCATACAGAATACGGATGCTGGCGTTCAACTTCGTCGAATTCTGCGGCAGCACGCTTAAAATCTGTATTTTGCAACAGATCCATCGCGTTGTTGTAAATATCCGTAACCGGGCGTTCGATATAGTCCGGTTCTTCAACGATGGTGCAGCCCGCCAGGACCACAATCAGCATCGCGGTACACAGCTTAGGTGCCTTACGGATAAAACGGTGGGTCTTGTTCATGTTAAATCCCAAAACGCAGTTTCAAATACAGACGCATCACGCTGTAGAACTATAGCATTTTCTTCGCACATAGGACGAGTACGAACAACACCAGATGATGTGGATTCAATAAACGAGCTTAAAGAAGGTGTGTGGACTTAGTCCGCAGCGTGGGTCGCTGAAATATCACCATCAACGGCATGACGGCCGGCGTCACCCGCCAATACATCCCAGCACCATGCATCATCATCAGCAAATAATGCATGAAGCAGTTGGTTGTTAGCAGCATGGCCTGAGCAAACGCCCTTGAAACGGCCAATGACCGGGGCCCCTGCAAGGAACAAATCGCCTATAGCATCCAGCGCTTTGTGGCGCACGAATTCGTCATCGAAACGCAAACCACCTTCGTTCAGGATACGGTCTTTATAGACAACGATGGCGTTGTCTAAAGAACCGCCCTTTGCGAGTCCCGCACTGCGTAATGCTTCGACTTCGTGTAAGAAGCCGAATGTCCGTGCCTTCGCCAGTTCTTTGCAAAACGCGCCGTTGATCACCTGGGTCTGCACAGCTTGATGGTTGATCGCTTTGCTATCGAAATCGATTTCGAAATCGATCACTTGCATATCGGATGGTTCCAATGAAACGCTTCCGCCTGCGCATTCAACTTCGATGGTTTTCAACACTTTAATAACACGGCGTGGCGCATCTTGCTCAACAACACCAACTTGTTTGATTAAAGCGACAAATGGCTCAGAACTGCCATCCATGATCGGCACTTCGCCACCATCGATATCAATCTCGACGTTATCCAGACCGCAACCAGCAAGTGCTGCCATCAAATGTTCGATCGTGCCAATTGATGCACCCTGTTCATTCGCAATCACCGAACACATGCGTGTATCAACAACCCGATCCCAACGGGCAGGCACAACGCCATCCCCTTCGACATCGGTTCGGATGAATACAACACCCGTATCCACGGCTGCTGGCTTTAAATTGATTGTGATGTTCTCGCCGCTGTGAACCCCAACACTGGTGCACGAAACAGGTGACTTCAATGTTCTTTGCCAAACGATATCCGTTTTAGCGTCTACCATGTTCGTTGCATCGGTTTGATTGCGATCAAACATAAAAATGAGGTTCCTCGTAAATCCCCGAGCCAATTTTTGGCCCAATTTGTTAAACATGGTGTAGCAATCGTCGCCTGTCGTCTCAAATCAACTATTGTTTCGGTTTGTTACGTATTTTTTGTTTAATAACAATTACTTATAGGAGCTTTGTTGCAATGCAATGATTCGCTTAAATCAGCCCATCCCGCAATATGACCCAGAATCGAAACACAAAGGGCGGCCCGAAGACCGCCCTTTGCTGAAGATATGACGTTGGAGACCTATTAGTTTGCCTGTCTCCGCAGGAAAGCAGGGATATCAAGGAGATCTTCTTCCTCGTCTGTATTTTCCTGAATGCGGTCATCTGGCTCTAAACCGCCCAGCGCTTGCTGAGGTGCTGCTAGTGCACCGCCTGCTGAAATCGCAGCTGGGGCGCCTCCACCCATTGGGCGAAGTGACGGCGCAGCCTCTGACTTGTGATCAGAACCACGATCTGGTGTCACAGCAGCGGGTGTTGATGAAACAGCATCCGTTGTCCGCTTATTTCCAGTGACCTTGTTGATTGCGGCTTTGCCGGTCCCCGTTACCAATTCAAACAAGCTGCTTTTTGGCTTTCCGCTTGTTGGCTCAGCAGGTTGCTTACCACCATTTACGAGTGCCGCTTCTGCCATTGGATCCGCATTTTCAGCGACATCCGGAGCGGAGTTACCCGCGATCGCAGCAGCTGGTTTAGGAATAAATGCATCCGTTGCACCCATTTTTGGTGTCGCCGCAGGCGCGACCTCTGGTTCTTGGTCTTCAATCTTTTCTTCTACAACCACTTCTGTTGCGGCAAGGTCTTCAGATACTTTTTCTTTTGTCTCCGAAGGCACATCAGCCGGCGTCGCATCGTTATCTTCGTCCATCGCTGCGGCAGCTGCGGCAGGTTTAGGACTATCATCACGAATTTCGAACGACGCTGCGTCTTCTGTTTTGGCTTCTGTCACCTCAGCGGCGGCAGGTTTAGAACCATCAGACTCGGATGAGGCTGGCTTAGCTGACAAAACAACCCGTTGCGGGCCGACACCTGTTGGCTTGGCAGCAGATTCGTGGTCAGCTGCTGCTGATGGTTGTGCAGCGGGGACGCGCCGTACTGGCATTTCCTCGGTTGTTTCTGCCTTTGGTGCTTCTGGCATCGTTTTAGGTGCAATCGGCTCACTCACAGTCAAAACCTGTGGACGTGGCGCTTCGGCCGCAACAGAATCGATCCCTGTTGCAACGACTGAAACCCGCATCAGGCCATCAAGTTCTTTGTCGAATGCAGAACCGATGATAATATGCGCGTCTTGATCGACCTCACTGCGAATTCTGTTAGCAGCTTCGTCGACTTCAAACAGCGTGATATCCATGCCGCCAGTGATGTTAATGAGGACACCACGGGCACCCTTCATCGACGAATCATCCAACAATGGATTGTTGATTGCGGCTTCTGCAGCCTCAAGCGAACGACGATCTCCTGATGCTTCACCGGTCCCCATCATAGCTTTGCCCATCTCACCCATCACAGAGCGAATATCAGCAAAATCCAAGTTAATCAGACCCGGCATCGTCATCAAATCGGTGACACCACGAACGCCGGAATACAGAACTTCATCGGCCATCCCAAAGGCATCAGCAAATGTCGTGCTCTCGTTGGCAATTCTGAACAAGTTTTGGTTCGGAATAATGATCAACGTGTCGACGAAGCTTTCCAAATCCTGGATGCCCGCTTCAGCGATCCGCATGCGGTGTGAACCTTCAAACTGAAAAGGTTTGGTAACCACTGCAACCGTCAGGATGCCACGTTCTTTGGCTGCCTTGGCGATAACGGGGGCTGCACCCGTACCGGTACCACCGCCCATGCCTGCGGCGACAAATACCATGTGTGCGCCTTCAAGTTCTTCCATCACCTTTTCAAGGCTCTCTTCGGCTGCGATCCGCCCAACATCTGGACGGGAACCCGCACCTAAGCCTTCGGTGACATCAGCCCCAAGCTGCACGCGACGATCCGTCTTAGCCCGGATCAGCGCCTGCGCATCCGTATTGGCGACGACAAAATCGACACCTTGGAGTTCGCTTGCGATCATGTTGTTAACGGCATTGCCACCGGCACCGCCGACGCCAAGAACCGTAATTCTAGGTTTCAAGTCCGCGGCGTTATCATCGCCTGGGACACCAATATTAATACTCATGTCAGCCTCCGTTCATGTGGTTTTGCTGCGTCATATCTTCCTCCTGCCCCCGCGTGCGTGCGGAGATTTGCTGTAATGCGTTGAAAATTCATGTTTAAAAATTCTCCCTTAACCAATATCCGAGCTTGCCAATAAGGCCCTCGGGGGGGCGGTCCATATCGATGGCCGCTTCAATCGTTTGATCTGGCGTCGCCAATGCGTAGCGAAGAAGCCCCGCCGATGTGGAAAAGCATGGACCGGAAACGGCCTCGGCCAATCCATCAATAGGCTGCGGTGCTGCGATACGAACTGGATGCGCAAACACCTGTGACGCCATTTCAGAAACGCCTGTCAGTTGCGACGTGCCGCCCGTTAAAACGACGCGGCCTGCCAATTGTTCGAACCCGGCTTTTTGCAAGCGCTGCTTTACCAAATCGATGATTTCTTCAACCCGGGGACGGATGATGCCAATCAGCATTGACCGCGGGACCTGAACAGTTCCCGTCTCGTCATTTTCACCAACCAATGGGACTTGAATAACTTCGCCGTCATCAGATGCCGATGGTAGGCATGTGCCATAAAGAGTTTTCATTCTTTCGGCATGGGCGAATGGTGTCGAAAGACCACGTGCGATATCGTTGGTAATGTGATTACCACCCGCTGGGATAACGTCGGTGTGCACCAATTCGCCGTCAAAGAAGACCGATATACCCGTCGTGCCCCCACCAATATCGACACACGTCGCCCCCATGCGCATTTCGTCTTCGACCAAACAGGCTAAGGCAGATGCATACGGTGAGACGACAATGTCACCTACTTCGAGGTGGCAACGTTCAACCACTGTTTTGAGGTTCCGAAGCGGTGCCATAGCGGCCGTCACCATATGAACATTAACGCCCAGCGTATTGCCATACATGCCAATAGGGTCACGAACACCACGATTGCCATCGACAGAAAATCCAACAGGAATCTTGTGAATAATGTCACGATCATCAGGCGCTTCACCCAACAGCGACGAGGGGTCCAATAAGCGCCGCATATCATGATCGGTGATGTCGTGACCGCCAATCGCAACCTCACAGGCCACCATTTTGGATTTAGGCTTGCCCGCAGACAGGTTCATCGTAACCGTATCGATGTTGTCACCAGCCATTTGCTCTGCACGTTCCACGGCTGCCCGAATGGCATGTTCAGCCGCATCCAAGTCCACGACGGCACCGTTTCTAATACCTTTTGATTGATGACTGCCTATACCCACGATTTTGGGGCCGCTATCACCATAAGGGCCACGATCCACATTTGATTTTGCAATCAGGCAACAGATTTTGGACGTCCCTATATCCAGGACGGCTGTCAGGCCCGAGCGTGGCTTTGGATTTGTACCGTTTATCTTCATCGGCTCGCCTTCAAAGAATGGATTTCATTTCGCATCATCAGGTTTCTTGTCCGTCGGTTTTAGGGCCTGTCTTGACGATCAGGCGATCTGGGATTCGCAAGTCCAAGACGGATACATCTTTATCCAAAACACGGTGGCTCTTGTGGTATTCAGCCAAGCGAGACCAAGCCGCGTTCGCGTCATCTTCTGGAAGGCGCACATCGATGTCGCCCTTCAGGTGGATATTCCATCGCCGCTGTCCAACCCAACTGGCGGATTTGACTTGCTCCATCAAATCTGGCTGCGATCCCAATAGTGCGATCAAGGCAGCAGCTTCGTTCTGAGCTCCTTCACCAACGACCACCAGCAAATCGCTATAGCTCTCGAGGTTGCCTTCCAGGATCACAACGCCTTCGGCGTCGATCAGGTGATGTTTTCCGTTCAACTGCCAAAGGACGAGCGGCTCACGCTCTACAATGCTGACCAAGACCGTATCCGGTAGCATCCGCTCAATCGTTGAAGATCGAACCCATGGCAAGCTGTCGATCCTGGATTTTGCTTCATCGATATTAATTGCCAGGATGGGCGCGCCCCGTTCGACGTCGAGTGCATTAATTAACTGATTACGGTTGGTTTTTTGGCGACCGCTGACCATCACTTCGCGAACTTCAAAGCCCAATGACGCCGTTGTTGAAATCGCTGCGTCACGAACTTGCATGGCAAGATTAGTGATATGGCCACTCGACCATCCCCACCATCCAACACCCGAAATGGTGCCGAGCGTCACTGCAAAGATAAGCGGCGTGACCCACGCACGTCTCCACATTGGACGAACCCGCGGGCGCGGCGTAGCAAGCGACTTGCCACCGTCTTTTGGTTCGTTTTTACCCCGCCCGAAAATCATTCGTCACACCTCGCGTTATCGACCATCCACGTCACCAGTTCTGCAAACGAGATACCGGCGTATTCTGCCTGTTCGGGTATTAATGACGTCGCCGTCATCCCGGGCTGGGTATTAACTTCGAGGATACAAAGCCGATCTCCGTCGTATCGGAAATCCGCCCTGGATACGCCCCGGCATCCCAGTGCCCGGTGTGCCCTTAAGGCTAGTTCTAAACAGGTCTCATACAATTCATCATCGATCTTTGCCGGGATGACGTGTTTAGACCCGCCTGCTACATACTTAGCCTCGTAATCGTAAAAATTTCGTTCCGTTGAAATATCGGTTACGGCTAAAGGTTTATCGCCCATCACAGAAACCGTGAGTTCTTGACCGCCAATAAATTCTTCAACCATCACCTGATCACCATGCGGCCATCCAGCGGATGCGAATGGCGGCTCGTTGTCGCCTTCAAACATAATATGGATTCCAACACTTGAACCCTCGTTGCTTGGCTTAATGACATAAGGCCGGGGCATCGGATCACCGGCCAATATTTCTGCCTCTGACGCCATGACGTGCTTGGCAACGGGGATGCCCGCTTCTTCAAATATCCGCTTCGCCATCGGCTTATCCATCGCAAGACTGGATGCCAGCAGGCCGGAATGCGTGTACGGAATGCCTAAAATATTCAACAGCCCCTGGACGCATCCATCTTCGCCATAACGACCATGCAAAGCATTAAAAACGGCATCAGGCTTAGGATACAGTCGAGTGATCAATGCTCCCATATCGCGCTGAACATCAATCGGGGTTACATCAAATCCCGCTTCTTTAAGTGCATTGGTGCAAGCCGCACCACTTGCCAGCGATACTTCACGTTCCGCAGACCAGCCACCCATTAAGACTGCAACATGACGGGTCATGACGTTACCTCTGTTGGTTTGGTTTCAAGGGGTACACCCAGTCGTCTAATTTCCCACAGAAGCGTGATCCCAGATTTTTCAAAGACCCGGCGTCGAACCTCTTCACCCAGGCCTTCGATATCCGTCGCTGTGGCATTCCCTGTGTTGATCAAGAAGTTACAATGCTGCTCTGAAACCATGGCATCTCCGATACGAAGCCCACGACATCCGGCCTCGTCGACAAGCTTCCATGCATGACTTTTTTCAGGGTTTGCGAACGTTGAGCCCCCTGTTCGGGTCCGAACGGGCTGACTTTCTTCCCTTTTCGACTGGATGCGCTCCATCCGATTCGCAATCGATTCGCAAGCATCCGGTGTGCCTTGCAATGTGGCAGATACGAAAATCACATCATCTGGCACACCGCTGAGGCGATACGAAAATTCCATATCTGCATGCGTGAACTGAACCGCATCACCTGAGCGCGTCAGCGCATCGGCAGAAATAAATACGTCTTTGATTTCGCGCTCATAAGCACCCGCATTCATTCGAAGCGCGCCGCCGAGGACCCCTGGAATACCAACCAGAAACTCCAACCCACCGATACCAGCATCCCTGGCCTTGCGGGCAATGTTCACGTCCGCTGCGGCGGCCCCCGCCTGGATTTGATCGCCAACCACATTGATATCGGCAAACCCCTTACCCAGCCGAATAACAACGCCTGATATCCCCCCGTCGCGCACCAGAATATTTGATGTGCCACCGATTACCGTGACGTCTATGTCTTGCGGGCACCCTTTGAGGAAAACTGCCAAATCATCAACATCAGCTGGTTCGAAAAACACCTCTGCCGGACCACCGACACGAAACCATGTGTATTTGGCCAATGGTTCATACGCGCGTAGACGGCCACGAACATTAGGTATTCGTTCCAACAATGGATGCCCCGTGGACTCAGCGACCATCATTCGCGGCCTCCACGGTTGATGCCTTTAATGCTTTGAGTTGGGCTGGCAATGCATTCGCCCATTGCGAGATGTTCCCAGCGCCCAAAAAGACAACCATGTCGCCCGGTTCCGCCATCTCATTTACAAGGCGTGCAAGATCATCTGGATGTGAAAGCGGCAGCACGGTCCGGTGGCCACGTTGCTGCAATCCTGCGACCATTGCATCCTTATCAACGCCTTCAATTGGCTCTTCACCCGCCGCATACACATCGGCAACGATTACCGCATCCGCAGCATTGAAACAGGAACAGAAATCTTCGAACAAATCTTGAAGCCGGGTGTAACGGTGCGGCTGAACCACGGCGATAACGCGCGAGTCCGTGACTTCACGTGCAGCATCCAAAACCGCACTGATTTCAACGGGATGGTGACCGTAATCATCAATGATTGTCACGCCATCAACCACACCCGTTTGGGTAAAGCGACGTTTCACACCGGCAAAACCAGAAAGCGCACGGCGAACCACGGCATCATCGAGCCCCATTTCATTGGCGATCACGACAGTGGTTAAGGAGTTTTGGACATTGTGTTTGCCGTGCATGGCCAGCTTTAACTGATCAATGCGACGATGTTTTCCCGTTTTACGATCTGAAATGACGACGTCAAAAGTGTTCCCATCACGGTCGTTTGTGACGTTTTCTGCGCGCACGTCGGCCTGCGGGCTAAATCCATAGGTCACAATCCGTCGATCCGATACGCGTGGGATCATTGCCTGCACTTCTGGGTGATCAATACAGAGCGCTGCAAAACCATAGAAAGGAATATTTTCAACAAAGCTATCGAACGCACTTCTTAATTCATCAAACGATCCGTAATGATCCAAATGTTCTGGATCTATATTTGTGACAATCGCGACCGCTGCGGGAAGCTTCAAGAACGTGCCGTCAGATTCGTCTGCCTCACACACCATCCAGTCGCCATCGCCCAACTTGGCGTTGCTGCCCCATGCATTAATGATACCACCGTTTATCACGGTTGGGTCCATGTCAGCGGCTTCTAGCAATGCAGCGATCAAAGATGTTGTCGTGGTTTTGCCGTGCGTGCCGCCAATAGCGATAGCCCATTTCAGGCGCATCAACTCACCAAGCATTTCTGCCCGCCTGACCACTGGCAATAATTTGGCACGCGCCGCTTGGATTTCAGGGTTATCGTTTTTAACCGCCGTGGATACGACAATTACAGAGGCCGTATCGATATTCTCGGCCCCATGTCCAATCGCAACCGGAATACCCATATCGCGAAGGCGAACGACATTCGGCCCTTCGGCAATATCCGAGCCCTGCACCTTATAGCCCAGGTTGTGAAGGATTTCTGCAATCCCGCTCATGCCGATTCCGCCGATCCCGACGAAATGAATTGTACCGATATCCAGTGGGATACTTCTCATGCTGCATCCCTTTTTGGTTTGCCGTTTGAATTTTCGATGATGCTTTCAACCAACGTCGCCAAGCGTTCTGCCGCATCTGGACGTCCTGCACGCCGAGAGGCCTCGGCCGCCTTTTCCAAAATAGTCGGCATGCCAAACATCGACGCCAACCGTTGCGATAAACTATCGGCTGTGAAATCTGGTTCTGGGATCAACCATCCTGCACCCACTTCGTCGACAGCGTGCGCGTTTAGGGATTGATGGTCATCGATGGCATGACGATACGGCACTAAAATTGCGGGACGACCGACCGCCAATACTTCTGCGACCGTGGATGCGCCTGACCGCGAAATCACGACGTGCGCATTTGCCAAGCACTCGGGCACGTTATCAAAGAAACTGGCCAGCTCGGCACTAATGCCAAGGCCCGCATACAATGCTTTGACGCGTTCCAAGTCTTCTGGGCGACATTGTTGAGTAACATGCACGCGCTCGCGGATGATATCGGGCAACCCTGCAATCGCCTCGGGGGCAATGTCGCTTAGGACACGCGCCCCTTGTGATCCACCGAGCACCAAGATCGATAGCGGCCGATCATCGGTGAAACTGGGATAAGGCGTATCTCGCACTTCTAGGATTCGGTTGCGCACAGGCATTCCCGTGTGGGTTACCTTGGCTGCATCATTCGCTGGAACCCCACGACTTTCTGGAAATGACAACGCGATGGCATTGATACGGCCTGCAAGCAATCGGTTTGCCCGCCCGAGAACGGCGTTCTGTTCGTGCAGTACCGTTTTTAATCCTGACATCGTTGCCGCCATCATAGTCGGGATGGATGCGTAGCCACCGAAACCGACAACTGCACGCGGTTTCAATTGCTTCAACAAACCCCGCGCCTGCCATGTCCCGATACCGAGTTCGGCAACGCTTTTGATTTTTGCAATTGGCCCCTTACCGGCAATGCCGCCAGCCCGGACACGAAACGTTTCAAGTTCGGCCAGCTTTCCACCGTAAACATCGCCACGGCTGTCTGTGATTAACGCCAACGAATACCCACGGTTCCCCAATTCATTGGCCAATGCCTCTGCTGGGAAAACATGTCCGCCAGTACCACCGGCTGCGAGGACGATGAGATTCTCAGTGGCCACGGGCACCCCCGTGAGAATCCGGCCGTGTTCGTGTCAACGCCAGCACCATACCTATGGTCAATGCCAGGGCGAGTGTCGACGACCCACCATATGAGATAAACGGAAGTGTCATTCCCTTGGGCGGGATCAAGCTGACACTCGATGCCATGTTCACCAATGCCTGCACCGCGAATTGCGAAAGCAATCCCGTCACGGCCAACAGCACAAACAGATCATCGCGCTTCATAATCCGACCAAATCCGCGCAACACGACAAAGGCGTAAAGCGCAACCAGGAACAGACACGCGAGCAGTCCAAATTCTTCGCCTGTTACAGCAAAGATAAAATCAGCATGGGCATCGGGCAGGACTTCTTTTACCCGCCCCTCGCCAGGGCCACGACCGATAATGCCGCCTTTTTGGAATGCTTCGATAGCACGCGATGCTTGGTAACCAATATCCGCGTCAGGACCAAAGAACCGATCCACACGAAATTGCACATGATCGAACGTGAAATATGCGCCAACACCAGCAGCAACGAATCCTGCTGCAATTAACGTCACAAAAATCAGCGGCAAGCCCGCGACGAAAAACTGCGTACCCCAAACGATGGAGACGACAAACGCCATCCCGACGTCCGGCTGCATCAATAAGATCGCGACGGTAATCAGATAAAAAGCAATCGACATCTGAAACCCTGGGAATCCAGGTTCCATTCGCCGCTTCGCAAACAACCACGCAGCAACAATAGCCAAACCTGGTTTCACAAATTCAGATGGCTGCAGCGAAAATCCAGCCATATTTAACCACCGACTTGCACCCTTAATTTCCACGCCAACCAGGATGGTCATGATCATCAGTAAAATAGCGCCCAATGTGACCAAAATGCCCAATCGTCGGACCCCTTTTGGGGACAACAGCGACACACCAATGATGGTTAACGCACCAAGGCATAAAAAAACGGCCTGACGTTTTACGAAATGAAAAGGGTCCACGCCAATACGTTCGGCTACGGCTGGCGATGCCGCCAATGCCATCATTCCCCCAAACGCCAACAGCAGCGCAACTGCCGCCAACGTCCAGCGGTCAACGGTCCACCACCATTTACCCAGAAGACTGGTATCTGTCCGGTTTAGGGCACTCATCCTGCACCGCCAAAATCAGGTTTGTCTGTACTGCCGGGAAAAACGCCGGGCTCTTCAAATGGATCAATAAATTCGCCCGGCAAATCCTCGACAATGTCACGGAATGCATCGCCGCGCGCTTCGAAATCAGGGAACTGGTCAAACGATGCACATGCGGGCGAGAGGAGAACGACACTTCCCGGCATGCCGCGTTGTTTGGCATCCGCAAAGGCTTTTTCTGTCGCCGTTTTCAGATCACCAGATACTGAACATGTGACTTTGCCATCAAGTTCTTGTGCGAACTGCATTGCAGCCTCGCCAATCAAATAGGCATGACGCACCCGATTAAAATACGGAGCGCACGCTGATAGCCCCCCATCCTTTGGCCGACCGCCAATAATCCAATACGCGTCATCAAAACATGCAAGGGCGCGCGCGGCAGCTTCTCCATTGGTGGCTTTTGAATCATTCACAAAGCCAACACCATCAATCACGGCGAGAGGTTCTTGGCGATGAACAAGGCCTGGATAACTATTGATACACGCCATAACGGCATGGGGCTGAATACCTGTCATCTTACAAGCTGCATAGGCAGCAGCGGCATTTTGCCAATTATGCACACCCTGCAACGACGGCACGGTACGAAGGTCCATCACGGGTGTTTCTTGGCCTTCAGTATCGTCGATCAGAATGCCGTCTTTGACATAGACACCGCCGTGGACGCGTTCTTTTCCAGATATGCCGACGACCAACTGCTCGTCGGCTTCGTATAATTCTTCGTAAATCTTGCGGCTGATATCATCGTCTGTGCCGATAACCGCCGTGCGTGGTTTGGTTTGTCGGCGGAAAATTTCACGTTTCGCGGCAATGTAGCCTTCAAAGCCGCCGTGACGCTCCAGATGATCGGGGCTGATGTTGAGGAGCACTGCGACATCGAACGTTATCGAGAATGTTAGCTCTAATTGGTAGGACGACATCTCAAGGATATATGTGCCATCTGTGCCCAATGGCTCTAACGAGCATGCTGGCATACCGAGGTTGCCACCGATTTCGGCTTCGCGGCCCGAAGTCTGGAAAATATGTCCAATCAGTGCCGTTGTTGTAGATTTACCATTTGTGCCCGTAATCCCAACGAACGCCGCATCGCGCTGGGTGCGCACCAACAACTCAACGTCACCAATAATCTCGCAACCTACCTCGCGTGCCATTGTCACGATGGGGTGTGGCGAAGGGTGTGTGTGGGGAATGCCTGGGCTAAGGATCAACGACGTTGCTTCGCGCCAATCAATCCCGTTCAAGTCGACAATATTGATCCCCTGATCAGCAGCATTTTTGCGCGACTGTTCGTTGTCATCCCAGGCCCATACCTCGGCCCCGCCACGGCTGAGCGCATGCGCAGCGGCAATACCACTGCGGCCCAACCCAAGAACGGGCGTCGGTAGACCTTCAAATGGGAACACGTCGATCATTCGTTACCTCAACTTCAATGTTGCTAATCCGGCCATGGCCAGGATCGACGCGATAATCCAAAATCGGATGACAATGGTTGATTCGGCCCAGCCCTTCTTTTCGAAGTGATGGTGCAGCGGCGCCATAGCGAAAACGCGCTTACCCGTTAGTTTGAAAGAGACCACCTGAACGATCACCGACACGGTTTCGAGAACGAATAGCCCGCCCACAATTGCCAAAACCAGCTCGTGCTTCGTAACCACACTGACGGCACCTAACGCGCCGCCCAATGCCAACGATCCCGTATCGCCCATGAATACTTTGGCGGGGGGCGCATTGAACCAGAGGAAACCCAAACCGCCACCGACCAACGCACCGCAGAATACGGACAATTCACCGGCACCGGGGACGTAATGTAGTTGCAGGTAGTTTGAGAAAATCGTGTTACCCGCCAAGTAAGCGATGAAACCGAATACACCTGCGGCAATCATGACCGGCACAATGGCCAAACCATCCAGACCATCCGTCAGATTGACCGCATTCGATGACCCGACCATCACGAAGATCGCAAACGCGACAAATACCCAGCCCAAATCCAAGAGGAGATCTTTTAAGAACGGCACGGCAAGCGTCGACTGGAGACCGTCAGGCAATCCGCTCAAAATAGCGAACATGGCAACACCACTTATGGCCACCTGCATCAATAACTTGAGCTTGCCAGAGAGGCCCTTGGTATTCCTTTTGGAGACTTTTAAAAAATCATCCAAGAATCCGATAAAACCAAAGCCCACGGTAACGCCAATAACCGACCACACATAGACATTGGTGAGATCTGACCAAAGCAGTGTGGCCGAGCAAACCGCGAGCAAGATCAAGACACCGCCCATCGTCGGTGTGCCTTTTTTTGTCAGCAAATGGCTTTCAGGGCCATCTTCGCGGATCGGCTGACCTTGCCCCTGTTTTGATCGCAAAAGCTCAATCAACACAGGGCCAAACAAGAAGCTTACGGCCAACGCAGTCATCATTGCGCCGCCGGTCCTAAAGGTGAGGTACCGGAAAAGATTCAAAATGCCAAATTCATCGGCAAGCGGGAGTAGGATATGAAATAGCATTCTTAAGCCTCCCCATCCGTGGTGACGGATATATCCATCGCCTTTAATCGATCAATAACTTTACCCATCTGACTGCCAAAGGAGCCTTTGATCAGTACCAAGTCACCAGATCGCACGCGCTTAGTGACCAAACCTGCAAGATCATCAGAATTGTCCGCTGACCCACCCCGCATATCATCAGGGAGCCCCGCCAAAATACCTGGCATGTGCTGACCGCACGCAAAAACCAAATCGAAATCGTGCGCAGTGATGTCATTCACCAGCGACATGTGTTCTTTTTCAGCATCGTCACCGAGTTCCAGCATGTCACCGAGAACAACAACCCGACGTCCACCGCGACCCGGTGTTATGCTTTTTAAGACGTTCATTGCGGCACGAACTGCAACAGGGCTCGCGTTATACGTTTCGTCAATGATGGTGAAGAGACCATCCTCGGACTTAATCGTGTGCGCCCGCCCCCTGCCTTTTGGTGGCTTTACAGTTATGAATGCCTGGGCTGCCGCATCTAAGTCTGCCCCCAAAGATGCGACAGCGGCCAGGACTCCCAGGGTGTTAATAGCCCAGTGACGTCCACGCATGTTCAAATGATATTTAAGATGTTTCGATCCGATAGATGCCTGAACGTGTTGTCCTGTCGGTGTCGGATCGGCGGCCAAGAACCTGGCATTCGACAATGAGTGCACACCAAACCCCCACACTTTGGCAGCACCACATGCACGGGCACGGTCCGCCAACATATTAAAGAAAGGCGTGTCACGGCTGATCACCGCTGTGCCGCCCTCGACCAGGCCGTCAAAGATTTCTGACTTCGCGTCGGCGATACCTTCAATCCCATCGAAGTATTCGATATGGACGGCTTCGACATTCATAATCATCGCGACATGCGGGCGCGCCAATTTTGATAGGGGAGAAATTTCCCCGGCATGGTTCATACCCATTTCGAACACGCCGTAATCCGAATCGCTTGGCATCCGCGCCAAGCTAAGCGGCAATCCAAAATGATTGTTAAGGTTCCCCGCCGTCGCCGAGACTTTGCCTTGCGCTCCAAGGGCCGCAGCCAGCAATTCTTTGGTGCCTGTTTTTCCAACACTACCTGTGACGCCACAAATTTGTGCAGACGTTCGCTTTCGTGCCTGCGCCGCAAGATCACGTAAAGCTTGTTCCGTATCATCAACGCACAACAACCCAGCCCCTGCAGGAGCATCAGCGTATTTGCGTTCTACGACCGCAGCGGCAGCACCTTTTTCCAGAGCGTCTTTGACATGGTCATGGCCGTCGTGATTTGGCCCACGAAGTGCGGTAAAGAGATCACCAGGATTCAGTGTTCGCGTATCAATGGACACACCCGATGCGATCCAATCGCCCACTGCTTCGCCTTGGGTCGCACTTGCCGCTTCTTGAGCTGTCCACAATTCAGTGGCTTGGGTATTCATGAAGACAACTCCGCAAGCACTTTGCGAACAGCGTCGCGATCATCGAAAGGCAATACTTTGTCACCGACCGTCTGTCCTTGTTCATGCCCCTTTCCGGTGACAACAAGAACATCTCCATCTTTAAGCCCACTGATCGCTTGTCGGATCGCTGACAACCGATCACTGATTTCGATAGCATCAGGCGCACCCGCTAACGCCGCTTTGCGAATAGCGGCGGGGTCTTCGCTACGTGGGTTATCATCCGTGAGATAAATAACGTCTGCGTTATCCGCAGCAGCGCGCGCCATTTCGGGGCGCTTACCGGGATCACGATCACCCCCGCATCCGAAAATCGCATGCACTTTGCCTATGGTATGTGGGGCGATGGCTTGTAACGCGGTCGCAATGGCGTCGGGTGTATGCGCATAGTCGACATACACACTGGCAGTACCCCTGGTCCCGCAGTACTCCATTCGCCCTGGCGCTGGTTTTAACGTCGCCAAGCCCGCAAAGGCTTGATCCAATTCAGCCCCCAAGGCGACAGCAAGACCAAGTGCGACCAACGCATTTTCTGTCTGAAATCCGCCAATCAATGGAACAACGGTTGAGCGTTTCGCGCCAGCAATTTCGACTACAATTTCAAGACCCGTTGATACAGCATTTTGGCTAATCAATTTATAATCAGCGTGGCAGCCAGATCCAACACTCAACACACCGAGCCCACGTCGCTGAGCAGCGCTCGTAAATGCTTCGGCATAACGGGCATCCGTATTCACAACAGCAACCCCACCATCCATCACGAGTGTGTCGAACAGACGTAACTTTGCTGCGAGATAAGCATCCTCTGTGCCATGATAATCAAGATGATCCCTGCTTAGGTTCGTGAAAGCGCATGCCTGCACCCGAACGCCATCCAATCGACGTTGATCTAAACCATGGCTGGATGCTTCCAAGATCAGATGTTCAACGCCACTTTCAGCGACAGCCTTTAAGTCTCGATGTAGATCCGATGGATCTGGCGTCGTCAGAGAACCATCAACTTGGTGCAACACGCCCCCTGCTGATGAGGTCGCCAGCATACCCAACGTGCCCGCACTGCCAGCGTCGATACCTGCCGCGTTCAAAAGCTGACGTGCAAACCAGGCGACAGAGGTTTTTCCGTTTGTACCAGTGACTGCAGCGATGTGATTCGGTTGGCGCCCTGCAAATCCTGCTGCAAGGATCGCGTACCTACGGCGCGCGTCATGATCACGAATGATAGGCACATCAACGCCATAGTCGACATCATCTTCATCTGGGATGACCACAGCAGCAGCCCCGCGCGCAACCGCATCTGCAATGAAATGACGACCATCGACTTGGGATCCAGGAAATGCAGCAAAAACGAATCCAGGCTCAACTCGACGCGAGTCACAGGTCACCCCTGTGATTTCTAGTCGGCCCCATACATCGTCGATTGCGTTCAAGTTTTCTTCATCCCAAATATCAGCGAACCGCAAAGGCCTGCTCCAGCGCTTCGCGGGTTTTTCGTGCAATACGGTCGTCCGGATCTTCTTTTGGCGGCGGCTCCGCCTGCGTTTTAAGTTTTGGCGCCGAACGCCCGGTAGGTGCAGGTTTGATTTCTGTCGTCGTAGACTTCGTTTTTTCCCGAACAACACCAGAAGATACCGATGCCCGCTTCACCAGCTTTGGATCGGATTTCATTTTCTTTTTATCTTTGTCGATAACCGGAAGGTCGAGAGGCTCTACATCTGAGTTATGCGGCATTATGCCAAGCAAAGGCCCAATCTGGGCGACCACCCGCTTTACAACAGGTGCTGCAACCCAGCCTCCTGTTGCATAATTAAATGTACTTTTGTTGCCGACCGGTTCGTCAACCATAGCGAAGACAACATAGCGCGGGGCATGGATTGGGAATGCGCCGACGAATGACGAAATTTTCGCGCTCTTTTTATACTTCCCGCCGATTTGCTTTTCTGCCGTACCTGTTTTTCCGCCCACGACGTAGCCTTTGGCTTCAGCTTTGCGACCAGTCCCATGTGCGACAACCAAGCGCATGAGCTGACGCATTTTATCTGAAGCTTCTTGTGAGATGACGCGCTCACCCCGGTGTTGGGATTTGCTGTCTTGCTTCAGCAATGTTGTCGGATACATCATCCCACCGTTAACCAGCGTACTGATTGCACTTGCCAAATGAACAGGCGTAACCGCGATGCCATGACCATAAGAAATCGTCATCGTGTTAATTTCGCGCCAACGATACGGCGTTAACGGTCGCCCAAGTTCTGGTAATTCGAGGGTTGATGGCGACAGCAAACCAAGCTGTTTCAAATAACGTTGCTGGCCTTCAGTTCCGACATCGACAGCCATCTTGGCAGCCCCAATGTTGGATGAATGAACGATAATTTCCGGCACGCTTAGCCAACGTTTCTTGGCGTGGAAATCGTTGATGGTGAAACGCGCGATACGGATCGGATCGGTTGCGTCATAACCACCCTTCATATCAACCGTACCGCTATCCAAAGCCATTGCTGCGGTGAACAGCTTGAACGTCGAGCCCATCTCATAGACACCTTTGGTCACGCGATTGAAGCGCGCATCCATACTGGCGTGATTGATTTCATTGGGATCATAATCGGGGAGCGACACCATCGCGACGACTTCGCCGCTATGCACATCAAGAACAACACCCGCAGCACCAATCGCCTTGAATTCAGATACAGCTGCAGTCAGTTCAGTGCGCAAGATTGATTGCACCCGAATATCCAAAGATAGACGTAATTCATCATCTGGAGAGTGGAGTTTTTCATCAAAGAATTTTTCAATGCCCGCCACACCATTGCCATCGATATCAGTCGCACCAAGAATGTGTGCCGTCAGCTTGCCATGTGGATAAACACGGCGCTCTTCACGAAGGAACGCAAAGCCCGGAATGCCAAGACGGTTCGCCATCATCTGCTGGTCAGGGGATAAGTTTCGCTTAACCCACAAGAAGCGGCCGCCCTTTAAAAGGTTTTTAGTCAACGTTGCACGGTCAATCTCGGGAAAGGCCTCGGAGATTTTCCGAGCCGCACCGCGCGGATCGATCACTTCTGATGGGTCAGCATATAGTGACGCCGTCGGCAAACTTGACGCTAAGATAACGCCATTGCGATCAACGATATCAGCGCGATCTGAGACGGGTTGCTTAGACGTTGCGGGACGCGCCGCTTGGACGTCGTCAGCTCCGGCGATTACTGAAAGATCAATAAGACGCGCGCCAATCCCACCAAACGCCAATGTCAAAACGGCTGCAGCCACAAGCAACCGATTTCGACCAGTTTCCAAGGCCTCTTTACCGAAGCCTTCTAGCTTTCTTTTTTCATGGACGGGCGGAAGTTGCGGGGTCATTGGGCAACCTCGCGCTCAACGGTTTCGACGGCGTCGCCTTCGGCAGTTTCTGCTAACTCTTCACGCTCTGGTAGCCCCCCCAGAATATGCTCCGCATCACCGACGCGTTTTGCATCGAGGGGGCCAATCTCAAGATATTGACCTGCCAGTTGACGCAAGCGATGAGGCTGATTCAAGTGCGACCATTCAGCGCGCAATACATGCATATCTTCTTCTGAGGTCGAAATCTGACGATTGACGTCTCTGAATTCCGCTTCTAAATCTTGGACGCGGTATTTCACAACGAACAATGCAACGCTAATAGCGGCCGCCATCAAAATCAGGAACATGGTGGAATGTTTCATACCACCCCCTATGCCGCTGTCCGCATGGGTGCGGATGTACGCACACCCCAGCGCAATCGCGCAGACCGCGAACGCACATTCCTGCGAATTTCAGCGTCATCCGCGATACGACCTCGGCGCTCGATGACGTCGAAATATTTATCAGCCGCCTCACCCACAATAGGGATATGACGCGACGGTTTTGGCGCGGAGCCACTTCGCTCTTGGAAGAATGTCTTCACACGACGATCTTCTAGCGAGTGGAACGAGACCACGGCCAGACGGCTACCCTCACCCAATAATGTAAGGGATGCCGCCAGGCCGCGGTCCAGCTCGGCCAGCTCCTCGTTGACGAAAATCCGGAGCGCCTGAAACGTGCGCGTGGCCGGATCTATGCCATCTTTGGATTTCCGAACAACCTTGCGCACAATATCAGCCAATTGGCTGGTGCGGATGATCGGAGATATTTGACGAAGTTCGACGATGGCGCTTGCGATCTTTCGCGACGCGCGCTCTTCGCCGTACTTATATATAATGTCTGCGAGTTCTTTTTCAGCGAGGTCATTGACCACGTCAGCAGCGCTCATCCCATCACGTGACATGCGCATATCGAGTGGACCATCTGCCCGAAATGAAAAACCACGAGCCGGATCGTCAATTTGCATCGATGACACCCCAAGGTCGAGGGCAATGCCATCAACTTGTTCGACACCCACTTCGGATAACAGCTCGCGCATATCCCCGAAGCGCCCCGTAAGGACTGTCAGGCGCTGACCGTAATGATCAGACATTTCTTTGCTGGCAGCCACGGTATCGGGATCACGATCAATCCCCCACACAGTGCAATCGGCGGCCTCTAAAAGCGCACGGCTATATCCCCCCGCACCAAAAGTCGCATCGACGTATACCGCACCATCACGTGGTGCCAGCACATCAACAACATCATCGACCAAAACCGGAATGTGGCGATCATTGCTCATATGGTCAGCCCTCCCCCGATGGGTCGCTGGGGCGACGCAGTTTAAGGGTAAGGCCACGCTGCTTGGCACGCTCAAATGCGGGTTTGCGCATTTCTTCGTAAATTTTAGGCGCCCATATTTGGAACGTGCGCCCACGGCCCACAAAAGCAATTTCATCTTTAATCTGCACATCGGCACGAAATTCGTCGGGGATAACGATCCGGCCTTCGGTATCGAATGGCAGACGCTGCGCACTTTCGACAATGATGGAAATATCGTCGTATTCATCTGAGAACATCGGCGCGTCTTCGATGCTATCGACGATACGCTCCATAAAGCTCTCGGGGCATGCTTCGAGGGTGGGCTGGCGGAATGATGGATAGACGTACAAACCACTAAAGGCCTCGCCCTCAAAAAGCGCGCGGAAAGTCTTCGGCACCGAAACCCGGCCCTTTTTATCGACTTTATTCCTGTGCGTTCCCGTAAAGACCCCCATAAAGGGCTCCTTAATTCCATCATGATATCAACGGCTTCTGCCGATTGATCCTCGTCCGGACCAAGCCAGTCCGCATCCCGGGCGAAATAATGCCTTATAATGGGATTATTTGGGATATCATGGGTTTGATTGGGCGTCAATGGTTTCCGTTGCCACTATGGTTAACGAAAGCCCCGGTTTTCCGGGACTAATCAAGCATCACAATGCGCGTGCGATGTGGCTACATGATGGGAAAATGTGGGCGATTTGGGGGCGGGCGAATAGAATACCCTCTACTTAAAATGGTTATATAAAGCTCATTACATTTAATTGGATCAATTTTACGGCGATGCTAACATCTTGGTATGTATTTCTTTGATCTATAAAAAGCTCACATCCAAACCTGACTGAGTTAAAGATCATCAAACAAAGGGAATTCGATATGTCGGACGCGAACATGACCGCAGATATGGCATCAACAATTAATATGATTTCTATACTTGGCGCGCTTTTGATGATCGCCGCATGGGCGTTTGCTGTATTTCGTGAAAATTCTGGGCAAGTTTTAAAGCGCGCGCCTTACATATTGATGTGTCTCGGAGCATTTGTCTTTCTGGTCATTGTCGGTGCCGGAACTATATTTATTGGCCTCAATGTTGAAGTCATTTCAATAATCAACACTGTGGCGCAGATTGTCGTTAGTTACGTCATGGGCGGAAAATCGACCCTTCGTGCCAGAGACGCCGGCTGGCCCAAGGCCTGGGTGTACTGCATTATCATCCCCATCGTTGGATTCATCATCATGTTAGTGCTTTGGTTTAAGGGTGCAGCAGGTCCAATCGCCGATCCTATGGAATCGTCATAAAATATAACTGACGAAAATGCCCAAGGACACTCGAAACCAATTGAGTAAACGCTTTCGCAAGGATGGAGGATAAAGTTTTTCATCTTTCTCTTAATCGTCATTCGCGCGAAAGCCGGAACCCGGTATTTAAAAAGAAAAAGCCAGACGGTCTGTAAGCCGGGTTCTGTCCACGTCCGAAGACGATAGATGACCATTCATCTGGGATGCCCATTGCTGGACACCTCACGCGACCTACCCGAACGACAGTGCGAGGATGCACCTGCGGCGAACCGCCATCGTCCCTACTCGGTCTTGCTCCCGGTGGGGTTTACCATGCCTCCGCAGTTACCCTTGGAGCGGTGCGCTCTTACCGCACCCTTTCACCCTTACCTACATAAATGCAGGCGGTTTGTTTTCTGTGGCACTTTCCCTAGGGTTACCCCCGCCGGGCGTTACCCGGCACCGTATCCCCGTGGAGCCCGGACTTTCCTCCCACAGCACCTTTCGGTTTGCTGTGCGCGGTCATCCAACCGTCTGGCTGAGTTTGATTATAGCATCGCCGCGACGGCGGCAAGCGAACGACGGGTGAGCTTATCCAGACCTGCATCCAAACTATCGGTCACAAAATGACGCTGAAATGCGGATACGGCCGCATCGACATCCTCAACATCATATCCAATTTTGACCAAAGCGTCTGAAACCTCGTCAGTCGAGATCGGATCAAACGTAGATACATTAAAGGGCCATAGCCCAATCCCATTCACTGCGAGAAGTTCCCACGGAAACAACTCTCCTGGGTCTTCTTTTCGACTAGGCGCGATATCTGAATGCCCCACAACGTTACCCACCGGAATATCGTGCCGCTCAAGTACCCCTTGGCAAAGGTTCACAAGAACGTTGATTTGCGACTCTGGAAATTCGCGATATCCGAACTCGTGCCCCGGGTTAACCAATTCAATGCCTATAGATCGGCTGTTGATATTGCTATGCCCACGCCAGGACGCGATGCCCGCATGCCACGCCCGATCGGCCTCGGCGACCAATGTGTTGAGTGTGCCATCCTCGTCGATCATAAAATGTGCACTGACTTCGGCCGCCGGATCACATAAACGATCCAACGCGTCTTGTGCTGTGCGCATGCCCGTATAATGCAGCACCAGCATATCAACGCGCACACCATCACGATCATTAAAATTTGGAGATCTTGTCATATGCGTGGCCCAACCAAATCATCTGCGCGTCGCGCCAAGTATATCTGACGCACGGTGATCAATGATACACCGCCAAAGATCATGGCACCGCCGATCAATTTTACCGGGGACATTACATCACCCAGCACAATGATTCCCCCCGCCGCAGCGACAAGCGGCACGAGCAAATTATATGGCGCGACTGCCGATACTTCATAACGCTGTATCAACCAATACCATAAGCCATAACCAATAATCGAACTGGCAATAATCATATAGGCGAGGCTCGCCCAAAATTGCCAATCTGCTTTAAGAACAGAAGACACCTGATCCGTCTCAAATATCCATGAGAGCAGAAACGCCATCGGCGCTACCATCAACGCCATCCAGGCAATCAGCGTGAACGGTCGCACACCAACCAATTGTTTTGCACGAATACTGCTGAGCGCCCACATGAACGCAGCAAAAACCAATCCAAACAGCCATAACGGATCAATATCGCTGCCGGGAAATCCGATCAGAATGCCGATCCCACTGAATGCCATCAGCATTCCAGCGAAACGCCAGATACCAAACCGTTCCTGGAGCATGAGCCATGCCAGCAGCACGATAAAAGGTGTGCCCAACTGCAATACTATCCCGCCCGTTGAAATATCTATGAACTGCAACGACACAAACATAATGCAAAAATGTCCGATACCCATGATCATCGCGTATTCAAAAATACCCCGAAAATGATCCTTGGGTACGCGCAAGAATGGTGACAGCAAAATGGTCAACACCACAAACCGCATGCCCGATACAAACAACGGGGGCACTTCTGTTATCGCCACTTTCACAGCAATAAAATTAGCGCCCCACAAGACCACTGTCGTCAACGCTGCCAGCACCCCAATCAGCGGCATGTCGATAATACTTTCAGGTTACAGTCACGAAACGCTGAGCGCGCGACGATGAACTTTGTTAATTGAAACCGCGTTGTTTTTTAATGCGGTCATAGGCGTCATTGATAGTCGCTAGTTTATCGTTCGCAAGGTCAATAAATTCCTGCGGCATCCCCTTGGCCATCAAAACATCGGGATGATTTTCGCGAACCAGGTTTCGGTAAGCAGTCTTAACATCATCATCTGACGTATCAGCACTAACACCTAAAATCTCGTATGCATCGTCCGCCTTAGCCGCTCGGCCACCTTCCCCACCCCATCCCGCTAAATGGATGGTTTGAATGCGTTGGAAATCACGATCCGAAAACCCGAACAATAGCGCCACACCGTGCAGATATCGGACTTCTTCTGGATGGATATGGCCATCGGCTTTGGCAATATGGAATAATGCGCCAAGGAGTTGTTCGAGGACGTTCCACTCGCGCGCAAACATTTGGCCAATTTGCTCTGCATACGGCTCGTAGCCATCAGAACTTGCCTTGGCCTGATCAAAAATTTGGCCGACCGCTTGTGCTTCGCCAGGTGGAATATGAAAAACCTCTTTGAAGGCATCGACCTCTTCGCGGGTCACTTGCCCGTCGGCCTTGGCCATCTTTGCCGATAAAATAATCACCGCCGTTGTAAATACAATCTGGCGTTCTTCATTGCCGATTTTTCCGACAGCGGATTTATTCTTATCCAGGACATGGTGACCGGCGACGGCCCCAATAATTGCCCCAATGGGTCCGCCAACCGCGAACCCAGTGACCCCACCAATAACTTTGCCCCAAATACTCATGCTTTTATCCTGTGGCTTACTTAACCTTGTGGCGCGGTGTTCTCAAATCCCACACGCCCTGCCAACGGCAGTTTGATCGCGGGCGACAAAAAGTCGATACCAAATGTGAGGCCCAGGAAATTTAACTCCAACCCTTCTTCGGCTGCAGCCATTACGCCGAACAAACCAAATAGCGAAAACTGATAACCGGTTCCACTGGGTGCTGCAGCGATTATACCGCCACCCGGAATGTAATCCTTTCCGATCGCCGTCGGCGGCAGATCAAGTTTCAATTCTGGGACCGCCCGCGCCACGTGGGCGGTGAACGTATTGGAATTCGGTCCGGGCCAAACGGTATACGAATTCTTGTACGGATAACTCCTTGCGGCAGCATCAACCCGATCAATCATTTCATTTACATTGTCGCCACGAACTTCGGCAAGCAGTGTCGGTTCTGCACCGTACCAACGTGAATCAGGGGCGCGCGACGAAACCACAACCGCATCGCCACCGCGATAGGCGCGCCAGCCAAACACTTCATAAATGGTGAAGCGCGGCGCATCCTTTGCCTTCACGGCAATCCAGGTGTGAACACCAAAATATCCACGCCAGTTATAGGCGCGTGCGGCATACACTTGAATGATCGGCTCTTTCACTGTCGCAGGGTTCGGCGCAATGCCAGTCGGCTCTCGACTTGCAGACCACCAGTCCGCATGAACTTGATGGCGATCAAACGCCGTCATTGCAGACCCACCGATCACCAACAAAAAGATAACGACGAGACGGCGCCAAAACTTCCACGTTCGCATTCATTCTTCTCCAGGCCTTTCGAGTTGGCCCCGACTGTGTCTCACCCCTGAGACTTCCCCAATAACCGATGGATTACGGGCCGCAGTACCAGCGGCATAATGTAGATAGGAAACTGCCCAACCGCAAAGAACAGCAGGATATCCGGGTCCACATTCGGCGGCAAAACCGCCAGGATTATGGCAAGGTTTCGTGTTCCACTGATAAAGCTAACGCTGACCAATCCCTGGCGCCCAATTTTTGGTGCCACGACCAGAAAGCATAGGGCACTAAGAACCATCAATCCGCCGTAAGTGGCAAATGACAAACCTGTGACCACCAAGGAATCCAAGGGGGCCTCGATGATACGGGCCGTTAGCCCCTGCATGATGGCGATAGCGAAAATGATCAATAAGACAACGGCCCAGCCGTCCATAACATATGAATATTTTGCGAGGGCTTCTTTGCCGATCATATGCTTCAGGACGAACGCCGCAATAACCGCACTGGTCACAAGGGCAGACATGCGGACGAGTAAGTCGAATGGATCAGCCCCCATGTCGAAGCCCAGCAGGAACAACGCGATCATTGGCAGCGTAATCGGCACCAACAACGTTCCTGCAACCAACACAACCAGCAGTAAGGCACCGTTCAATCCAAACATCACGCCAAGGACAGGCGTTGAAAACAGTGCCGACGATGCGGCGGACAGGATCATCCCGGCCTCAACCCCCGGCCTGAAATCGAATAATGTCAAAATTCCTGCGACAATGATGGGCGAAGCAATCAACATCCAAAGGGTTACGGATATCGGCAACATCGGACGTTTCAAGCGGGTGATCACGGCATCCACATCGACCCGCAGCAAAGACAGCACCAACAATAACCATACCGCAGTAGATAAAAGTGGTCGCAATAAATCTGTCAGCCATGGAGCCAGCAATCCGATGAAAACCCCAAGAGCCATCGCTTGGGGTGCAAATCGACCAAGAAAAACCAGGGACCTGGTGACCATACCCATCATCGACAATGCCTGATAATGGGACGCCCAGTCTGTTCAATAATGCGAGTATATGAACTCGCGAATTGCCACCTAATGGTGCATCGATGATGAAGGGAGAATGTCATTTATCAATGGTCTAGCGCAGGTCGGGGGATAGTCAATGGTTACAGAAGAAATCGCCGACCAGAGCGACATGGAAACATTTCAGTTCACGGGACATCGCGGACCGTTTTGTAAACTTCTACTGATCAACTTATTCCTCACCGTTATCACACTCGGCATCTATCGGTTTTGGGCCAAGACCAATGTGCGCCGTTTCATTTGGTCTAATATTCGCTTTATGGGCGACCCGCTTGAGTACACCGGAAAAGCGTCCGAGTTATTATTAGGATTTCTGATCGTCATCGCGATCTTATTCCCGCTTGGCCTTGTCTATAATCTGATCCAGTTTCTGGTGCCGCCTGACTACTTCTACCTGCATGTCGGGCTTGAGGTTTTATATTACCTAGTTCTGTTCGCACTGATACAAGTAGGGTTTTACCGGGCATGGCGCTATCGCATGAGCCGCACGACATGGCGCGGCATACGTCTTGGATTAGATGGCTCAACCTGGACATTTCTTAAAATCAGTGTTGGCTGGACAGTCCTAACTATTCTGACTCTTGGCATCGCGTTTCCTTGGATGGCGGTTGAATTGTGGCGATACCAGATCACGCATACACGTGTCGGCACTACTGTTACGTCGTTTAACGGCATGGGGCGCGATATGCTCCCGTCGTGGTTGATCGTGATGGCCCCAATGTGGGCGATCATTATTGGCTTCGGTTCTTACTTCCTATTCTTTTTTGACGCCGCGGCATTGGATGTTGCCGCCGCGAACGGAGATCAGCAGTCCACAAAAGTCGTACTGGTAAATTTATTCGCTCCCTGGGTTTTTCTACTGACAGGATTCGCATACTTGATCACTCTGATTGCATGGTTTTGGTTTAACCTTGATCTTGCCCGCTACCAAATTTCCGGCATGTCCTTGGGCGAGGCAACAATTATATCTCGCCTACCCTTTGGTCGTTTGTTGGCATTTGCGGCACTCGCCATTTGCGTGTTCGCAGTCCCGGCGGGCATTTTTGGAATGCTATTCACCTTCGAACCGGGAACAGGCGGCAAGGAATTTATCGTCATTTTAATCGCAGCAATGTTCGCAACATTTATTCTTTTGCCCATAGCCTGGACATTGATTTTTACATTCGAATTGGTGAAGCAGTTATTCATCACCGCAACAATCACCAATCCGGCAGCGCTTGGAAAAGTTATGCAATCTGCTGCGGAGACACAGAAAACCGGCGAAGGGCTGGCTGATGCACTCGATATTGGGGGGCTGTAAAAATAACTTTCTCCGAAAATAGATTCCCGCCTACGCGAGAATGACGGGAGATACCATTGCCCGCGTTCTCTTTTGTCATTCCCGCGTAGGCGGGAATCCAATAGTCTCGGATTATTCTCAACGTTTCGCTGGCAATAAATAAGAAAATTGAATGGCTTATCTGGCAACATACAACGACGGTAAGACTGCTATCCGTCATGATGTGCAATGCATCGACGCCAACACAGCGCTGGTCATCCAATCGGGCGAAACAACTTTGGCGACGTGGGCGTATGATGACATCAGGGTCGCTGATAGCACTTCGGGTCAACGGTTTCGGGCCGCCGGCTCTGACGCCCGACTGACGCTGGCCAATGATGACGATGGCGATTGGCTTATCCACAAATGTCCGAACCTAAAGAAAGGTGACAATCCCACGACACGTTGGCCGATTTGGTTAGGTGCAATTGCATTCGCGATCGCTTCGATTATCGGCATATTCCTTGTCTTGATCCCAAATCTGGCGAGTACAGTGGTTCAACTGATCCCCATTTCGTTTGAACAGAAAATCGGTTTGCAGTCCCGAGACCAAATTGTCGACGTCCTCGAAGGCACACGACCAGAAGGCGAAGGGTTTATCTGCAAGGCCGATGCAGGCCTGCGTGTCCTGCAAAAACGCGCTGACGAAATTGCCAATTTAATGGAAAGCCCCTTTCCCATAAACATCACCGTGATCAAAATCGCGGTGCCGAATGCTTTCGCACTGCCGGGTGGGCAGGTGATCTTGTTATCGGGACTAATCGACGATGCGAAATCAGGCGATGAAGTTATTGGTGTCCTCGCCCATGAAATTGCCCACGTGGTTCGACGCGACCCGTTGCAGGTCTCTTTGAAACAAACGGGGACGGCTTTGTTGATCAGCCTGTTGGTTGGCGATGTGTTTGGTGGCACGGTCATAAGTGGCGTCGGGTCCACCGTGATTGAAAGTGGTTATAGCCGTGATGCGGAGGCTGCATCTGATATTTTGGCCGTCACTGCACTTAATCAATTGGGATTAACCGCCCGACCGCTGGCGGATTTCTTATCTCGGCTATCAAAATCAGATGGCCTTGCGGCGGTAATTCCGGAATTCCTGAGCACACACCCCAGCGGCACGAATCGCGCTGAGGAAATCCGGCGGCTATCGCAAGCCAATGGCCGCGCATTATCCAAGTTCGATTGGCAAGCTGTCCAAAACATCTGCAACGAGTGAATACATAAAATTTTAGGTATGTGCGCCCCGTCACAGACGCAGGCATTGCTTTGCCATTTAATGGTTAACATCCAGAAACCATAAAGGCCCCGAGCAGAATGCTTGAAGGCCGATCTGTTCAAACAGTAGGAAAATGGAGGCGACCATGAGCAAGAATGTAACGAGTATCATCAGTGAGACAATTGGCGCAGCCCTGGGCACTGGGTTTGGCATTGCGATCGCTGGCTACGTCATTTTCACTTTGATAACCGATAGCTTAGCTGCACTGTTCTAAAAGCGAGCACATCAACGTTAGTTGTCAGCCGTATATCGGTCGGGACCCCATCGCGGCACGAGCGGCCTCTTCTAGCTTTCGTTTTTCTTCTTCGTCTTCTTCGCTGAACTGCAAGGCAAAGCCATCTGGGATCTTACGCTGGATTTGACCAGAGAAATTGCCGATCCCTTCCATGTGCAACGATACAAACTGAAAATTGTCGTACCCAACGTCGCCCATTCCAACGACAGCAGCCCCCGTCGCAGATACATCCTTTAAGCGGCCTTCGAAAGGCTCTGAATCAACAGATCCTTTTACAGGCGCATCAATAGCGTAGCGAGGCGCCGAGCGCTGGTCATCATCAGCCATTAGATCGACGCCCTCCTCAAATTAACTGCTCGGCGCTTGTCCCGTCACTTTTGTATGACGTTCGACATACGCATCCCAGCACGTCGGGTTCACCAATCGGGGTGGGCGGCGACCGTTTAAAATCTCGATCCATTGTTCCGCGCCCCACTTTGCCATCTTATGATTGCACACATCGGTGATGCCTGCAGCATGTGGAGTCATGAGGACGTTTTGGAACTGCATCAGCGGATGCCCAGGTCCTGGTGGTTCCTGATCGAATACATCAACACCGGCCCCATCCATTTGCTTGGCAGCGAGTGCTGCAACCAATGCCGCCTCGTCATGTATGCCCCCCCGTGCTGTGGTAATAAAATATGCGCTGGGTTTCATCATCGCGAAAGCCTCAGCGCCGATCATGCCACGTGTCTCGTCTGTCAGCGGGCAATGCACCGATATGTAATCAGAATTTTTAAACACATCCTCAAAGCTCGCCTTTTCAGCATTTCGATCCGCAAAGTCTTGATCAGAAATATAGGGATCATAAGCGATGACGTTCAGGTCTAATGCATGGCGCGCGATTTTGGCGGTGCGTCGCCCGATGTTTCCAAGCCCGATAATACCAAGGGTTTTATCTGTGGTCTCAAGCCCAGGATACGTCATCCGATCAAGGCCAGGCGCTTCGCGCATCATACGGTCGTGCCTGATCATGTTTTTGGAAAGCGCCAACAGCATGCCAATGGCGTGTTGCGCCACACTGTCTGAGTTGGCGCCTGAATTGTTGACCACCATGATGCCGTGTTCGGTACATGCCGCATCATCGCACGCATCATAACCCGCACCCAAAGATGCTATGGCTAAAAGATTGGGACATTTTTCGATGAACGCGCGGTTCGGTCGCCAGCGGACCTGCATTTCTGTCTTTGCCAACATTTGATAACCGTGTGCCTCTCGCATCACTTCAAAAACGGTATCTTCATCCTGATCTTGGGTCAGACGGATAAGTTCGATGCCAGGTGCCGCGTTCAGAATTTCTTCGGCGACCGGGTCACACCAGTTTTCAAAATATACGAGTTTTTTTGCGTTCGACGTCATATGCCTCTCCTTGGTTATAAAATCACCTAGAAGCGGACCATCAATCCGTCAAGTGTATGCCGCTGTATATCGTGTTGGATCCGCTACTTTTCTTGCTAAATCCGCCACCTTTCCAATAATCGGTCTGGCGGGGTCACTGATATATGACGCCGTGAACTTTAGCGGTGTCGGGTTCCAATCTGTCTCGACCTCGGCCAATCGACCATCCGCCAAGGCGTCCGCAACCAATGCAGCTGGGACTGTTGCAATGCCTACACCGCGTTCTGCCATCCGTTGACCGGCATTCAATGATGACGATGGGAAAATGCGGGGTGCCGATCCGGTTCGAGCCCTAAAAACCTCATTGATCTCTGAATACGGCCGTGTGTTCCGAGGAAAAGTCAGAATGGGGAACCGGAGCATATCGCGTAACGACATCTTTATCTTTTTGCGCCCCTTAATCGGCGGTCGCATGGCCCATATCAATGGAAAGTCGCAGAGCGTTACATTGGTAACTGTGTATTCTGAAACAGGCCCCATCAGGAATGCGAGGTCGAGCGCGTGGTCCACCAATTCATTTCTTAGATTAGCTGTAACATCAATGGAGATTTCAACATCAAGTGCCGGATAAATCGCGCGGAGTTGTGCCAATAATTCAGGCAACCACGATTGGACAATTGTCTCGGAGACCCCCAGCCGCAACAATCCGGAAACCTCTGCCGGTGCTCCTGCGCGTTCACGCATCTCTGCGACCGCGCCCAGCGCTTCTTCGGCCATGGGCAAAAGCGAACGCCCCGACGCCGTCAATCTGACACTGCCCGCGTCACGTTCAAATAATGTGACATGTAACTCATTTTCGAGGCTAGCGATCCGGCTCGAAATTGCGGGCTGTGTCGTAAATAGCTTTTCAGCCGTCCTTGAAAAACTGCCCAGTTTCGCCACCCAAAGGTAGGTTTCCAACTGACGTAGGTTCATAATAAAGAGGCCTCAACAATGCATCATAAATTATTTTTATAGTATACCCTAAAAATAATAAATTCGACTCTATATCGAGTCCTCTGGTTAGATCGCCCATAATCCGAAAACGGATATGAGCAGGGGATATACGATGGGGACGAGCGCGGCACTTAAGCCCGAGTTTTCAAATTCTATTAGTTTCGAAGAATTGCGTGGCAAAAGCATTAAAGATGCGCGTCCGCATTTCCGTAGCGGTGCTTATACCGGCCATACCGCAGGCATTGGCCCTGGCATGTTGCAAGGGAATGTCGCGATCTTACCAGAAGCACTGGCCCTAGATTTTGCCCGTTTCTGCCAACGCAACCCCCAGCCTTGCCCGCTGATTGGCATGTCCGATACTGGCAATCCGATGATGCATACATTGGGGGACGACATTGATATTCGTACCGACGTGCCGCGTTATCGGATTTACGAACACGGTCAATTGGTCGACGAAGTCGCTAACATCACTGAACTTTGGCGCGACGACTATGTCGCTTTTGCATTGGGGTGTTCATTTACATTCGAAGACGCATTGATGTCCGAAGGCATTAACCTCAGACATATCGAAGAAAATAAAACGGTCAGCATGTTCATCACAAATATAGAAACAGAACGCGCAGGCCCGTTCGAAGGTGGCACGGTCGTATCGATGCGTCCACTTTCCGTTTCCGATGCCGTCCGCGCCAGCGCTATATGCGCTCGGTTTCCGCATGCACACGGTGCGCCCGTACATGTCGGCGACCCTGCAGAAATCGGAATCACGGATATCAGCACCCCAGATTTTGGCGATCCTACAGTATTCAAGGACGGCGAAGTCCCCGTCTTTTGGGCATGTGGGGTCACCCCACAAAACGCAATCAGGTCGGCGCGCCCTGCGATCTGCATAACTCATGCGCCCGGTAGTATGTTGGTCACTGATGTGCCAGCATGGGCCACAGACTCAAAACAACACAAGAACACGACAACAAGGGAGATTTTATAATGCGTGTATCTTTTAAAGCTGGCCTCGCGGCTGGTATTGCAGCACTTGCGCTTACATTCGCGCCTGTAGCTGACGCCCAAGACAAAACAGCCGTCGTTAAGGCTGTCGGTACTTGGGGCAACCTATCTAACTTCAAAAAACACGAAGGTCCCTTCTGGAATGAAGTGATCGCAAAAGCTTCTGGCGGATCCATCCAAGGTGAAGCTAAGCCGCAAACTGATCTCGGCCTTAAAGGGTTTGAAATCATGCGCCTTTTGAAGCTTGGTGTTTTTGATTACGCGCATGGCCTGATCGGCTACGTTGCTGCTGAAAATGCTGTATTCGAAGGGGTGGATTTATCTTCTCTCGTTCAGGACATCAAAACACAGCGCAAAGTGACAGAAGCTTACTTCCCAATTTTGGCCAAAGCATTCGAAGAAATTTACGATGCTAAACTGCTTCAGCTTTATACGTTCCCGAGCCAAATGCTCTGGTGCAACGCCGAAGTAAACAGCATGGCTGATCTTAAAGGTAAGAAAATCCGTGTCTATTCAACGACATTGGGTGATTTCGTCGAAGGCGTCGGCGGTAGCAGTGTCACCGTGCCATTTGCTGAAGTTGTCCCGGCCCTTGAAAAAGGCGTCGTAGATTGTGGCATCACCGGCACATCACCTGCTTACAACGCAAAATGGTTCCAAGCTGCAACCCACGCTTACACAATGCGTGTTGGTTGGGGTACATCGTTCGGTGCGATGAACATGAAAAAATGGAACAGCCTTTCAAAAGCACAGCAGACAACTCTTGAAACAGAAATTGCTGCGCTGACAGATCGCATGTGGGCAGAAACCGAGCGTGAAGACGCGATGGCCGTTTCCTGCATCACAGGCGGCGCATGTGAGCTTGGCGAACCCGCAAACATGAAACGGGTTGAGCCATCCGCAGATGACTTGAAAGCACGCGATAAAATCGCAGAAGACGTCGTTCTCGCCCGTTGGGCAGAGCGTTGCGGCAAAGAGTGTGCTGACGACTGGAACAAAGTCGTTGGTCCTATTCTTGGCCTAAAAGCAGCTGCTAAATAAGCGTTCCAAAAAGGCCGGGGATCACATTGATCTCCGGCCAATTTGTTTATTCATTCATTTATTGCATCGGTACACACCATGGCATTTTTCGACAAATTATTGACGGGACTTGAGGGCATTTCCCTCAGGGTTGTCTGGCTTTCCGGTGGATTATTAATATTGGCGGCTGCGATTGTGACCGTCGATGTGTTTATGAGAAAAATCTTCGGGATATCGATGGCCGGGGCCGACGAAATCACAGGATATGCATTCGGATCATCGATCATGCTGTCGTTGTCTTACGCGTTGATCCATCGTTCGAACATTCGCATTGATGCGGCCTATCAACACATGCCTGCACCGATCCGTGCGTTCCTTGATGTGTTCGGCATGATCTTACTCGTCGGCTTTATCGGTTACGTGGCATGGCGTGCTGGATTTTTGTTGTCAGATACATACGAATATGGCTCGCGCGCCATTACGCCGCTGCGCACGCCACTCGCGATCCCGCAGACGCTTTGGTTCTCGGGCATGGTATTCGCCGTCATTACGGGCACCGTCCTGATCATCACAGGATTGATTGGGATTTTCAAAAGGGACTGGCGCTCAGTGAGCGAGCGTCTCGGCATCCCCACCGTCGACGAACAAATTAAGGACGAAATCTGACATGTTGTTCCATGCGCTTCTCGTCCTATTAGGACTTCTCGCCCTCAGCGTTCCCATCGCCGCATCTCTCGGGTGGCTGGCGTTGTTTATGTCATACTTCCATTCGATCATGCCGCTGCATTTGGCCATTGGCGATATCGCTTGGCAAAACTCGACCGAGTTCCTTTTGGTCGCGATCCCGATGTTCATTTTATTGGGTGAATTGCTGCTGAGGTCCGGCATTACCGAACGTATGTACAACGGCATGGTGCAATGGCTGGGCTGGTTGCCCGGCGGATTGATGCATTCCAACATTGGTGCGTGTGCACTGTTCGCAGCGACGTCAGGTTCAAGCGTCGCAACGGCTGCCACCATCGGCACCGTGGCCATGCCCGAAGTTGAAAAACGCGGTTATAACGAGCGTCTATTCCTCGGTACCGTCGCGGCAGGCGGAACCCTAGGTATTCTTATTCCGCCATCCATTAACCTGATTATTTATGGCTTGTTGACGGACACATCCGTTCCTGAACTTTACTTAGCGGGCTTTATTCCTGGCGTCATGTTGGCCGGATTGTTCATGCTCACCGTGATCATCGCGTGTCTTTATCGCCGGTCATGGGGTGGCACAAAGGTTAAATCAACCTGGGATGATAAGGTCGCATCGCTGCCAGGATTGCTGCCACCTCTCGGCATTTTCGCCGTCGTTGTCGGCTCAATCTATGCAGGCATCGCAACACCGACCGAGGCAGCTGCACTTGGCGTGATGGCGGCACTCGGACTTGCGGCCTGGAACAAAGCGCTGACAACCGCGATGCTGAAACGCGCTATCGAAGGCACCATGCGCACCACCGCCATGATCATGTTGATCATTCTGGCGGCGATCTTCTTGAACTTTATTTTGGGTGCCCTTGGCGTCACCCAGGCGTTGGCAGAATTCGTCACCACCTTGGGTCTGACACCGATGCAAACCATGCTCATGATTGTAGCCTTCTACATCGTGCTGGGGTGCTTCATGGAAACCTTATCCATGTTGCTGACCACAGCCCCATTGATTACGCCGATTGTGGTGGCACTGGGATTTGATCCCGTTTGGTTCGGCATCTTGCTGATGGTCTTGTTGGAAACAGCACTGATCACGCCGCCCATTGGCATTAACCTATATGTGGTCCAAGGCATTCGAAAATCGGGCAGCATGAACGACGTGATGATCGGTATTTTACCTTTTGCCGTCGCCATGTTCGCGATGATCGCACTGCTTCTCGCCTGGCCACAAATGGCCTTATGGCTTCCTAACCAATTTTATTGAGATCCGTTTTAATTAATATCTGATCCGGCAAAGGAGACACTACAAATGTGGCAAATTTGGATAGATCGTGGTGGCACCTTCACAGACTTGGTGGCGAAGAACCCCGATGGTGAGTTGGTCACCCATAAACTGCTATCAGAAAACCCTGAACAGTACGAGGACGCAGCCCTGCAAGGTATTCGTGATCTCTTAGGACTAGAGAGTGGCGTGCCGATCCCGCCGGGCACTGTTGAATCCGTTAAAATGGGCACCACAGTGGCGACCAATGCCCTTCTTGAACGCAAAGGTGACCGCACCCTATTGGTCATCACATCCGGATTTGGTGACGTCTTGCGGATCGGATATCAAAATCGGCCACGCCTGTTCGACATGCACATCAAATTACCCGAGTTGGTTTATGAACAAGTCATCGAAGCCGACGAACGTGTTTCCGCTGAAGGCGATGTACTGAAACCATTACAAGAAGATCAACTTCGGAACGATCTGCAAAAGGCCTATGACGATGGGATACGCTCGGTCGCGATCGCTTTCATGCATGGCTACAGACACAACGATCACGAACAACGTGCTGGCGAAATCGCCAAAGAGATAGGGTTTACACAAATCTCTGTTTCACACACGGTCAGTCCGCTGATCAAGTTGGTTTCGCGCGGTGATACCACTGTGGTCGATGCGTATTTATCACCAATCCTTCGGCGCTATGTTGATCGGGTGGCCGCAGACCTAGAGGCCGACGGTGCAGTAGGACCGCGCCTGATGTTCATGCAATCCAATGGTGGGCTGACGGACGCAAAAATCTTCCAGGGCAAAGATAGTATTTTATCCGGGCCCGCGGGCGGCGTTGTCGGCATGGTCCGGACCGCGCAGATGGCCGGATTCGAAAAAATCATTGGCTTCGATATGGGTGGCACGTCCACCGACGTCGCGCACTTTGATGGCGAATACGAACGCACTTTGGAAACCGTGGTCGCAGGTGTACGCATGCGCGCACCGATGATGCACATCCACACAGTCGCCGCAGGTGGCGGTTCGATCTTACAGTTCGATGGGGCACGATTCCGCGTCGGCCCTGAAAGTGCTGGCGCAAACCCAGGCCCCGCGTGTTATCGCCGTGGCGGTCCCTTAGCAGTGACCGACTGCAATGTGATGTTGGGCAAAATTCAGCCGGAATTCTTCCCATCCGTTTTCGGCCCGAACGCCGATGAACGTCTGGACGCTGATGTTGTTCGACAGAAATTCGCCGATTTAGCACAACAAATAGCAGACGCCACGGGCGAAGAAAAACGCAGCCCCGAAGACGTCGCAGAGGGTTTCTTGACCATCGCCATCGAGAACATGGCAAATGCGATCAAACAGATTTCCGTGCAGCGCGGTTACGATGTCACCGAATACGTGCTGAACAGTTTCGGTGGTGCTGGTGGGCAACATGCATGTCTTGTTGCCGACGCATTGGGAATGAAAACCGTCCTTCTGCATCAATTCGCTGGCGTGCTGTCGGCATACGGTATGGGCCTTGCCGACATTCGCGCACTTCGTGAACAAACGGCGCAAGCGGACCTGACCGATGAAGCCTTGGTGTCACTGAACGCAACCCTGGATGACATGGCAAAAGACGCAGTCAAAGAGGTTTCCGCTCAAGGTCTTGGCGATGAAAAAATCGATGTCTACCGTCGCATTCATTTGCGCTATGACGGCACGGATAGCGTCATCGTTGTCGATTTAGCCGATGCTGCAACGATGAAAGAAAACTTCGAAGCGCTTCACCGCCAACGGTTTGGCTTTGTCCCCGAAGGTCGCAAGCTTGTCGTTGAAGCCCTTGCCATCGAAGCTGTGGGCATAACTGAATCAACCATTGATCCCGAGATCGAAGACGTCGCAAACAGAAGCGCCATACAACCCATATCATCTGTAACAATGCATTCAGATGGAAAAAATCACGAGACACCTGTTTATTCGCGGGACTCATTCTTCCCAGGCGATTCCATTACGGGCCCGGCCATCATTGCCGAAGATACCGGCACCACGATTGTTGAGCCTGATTGGCAGGCCAGCATGAACAATCGCGGTCATATGATCTTGAAGCGCATCAAAGAGCGCCCTCAGATATATGCCATTGGCACCAAAGCTGATCCTGTGCTGCTTGAAGTTTTCAATAACCTGTTCATGTCCATCGCCGAACAGATGGGGGCGACATTGGCGAATACGGCCTATTCCGTGAACATCAAAGAACGTCTGGATTTCAGCTGCGCCATTTTTGACATCGTCGGCAATTTGGTTGCTAACGCACCGCATATGCCAATTCATCTGGGATCGATGGGTGAGAGCATCAAGACAGTCATCCGCGAGAATGCCGATACCATAAAACCCGGAAACGTCTATGCATTGAATGCCCCGTACAACGGCGGCACCCACTTGCCCGACGTCACCATCATCACGCCTGTATTCGATAACGACGGTAAGGACATCTTGTTCTATGTCGGATCGCGTGGTCACCAAGCCGATATCGGCGGCAGAACCCCTGGTTCCGCACCTCCTGATTCGACAAGCATTCATGAAGAAGGTGTGCTGATCGATAATTTCTTATTGGTCGAAGAAGGTCGATTGCGGGAGAAGGAAACATACGAGCTTCTGGGTTCAGGCCAATATCCATGCCGCAATCCATCGCAAAACATGGCGGACTTGATCGCTCAAATCGCAGCCAACGAGACCGGTGTGCGCGAACTACGCAAAATGATCGATCATTTTGGCTTGGATGTCGTCCATGCCTACATGGGGCATGTCCAGGACAACGCAGAAGAATCCGTCCGGCGTGTCTTGGACGTATTATCGGACTGTGAATTCACGTACCCGATGGACAATGGCGATACGATCCAAGTGAAGATCTCCGTCGATAAAGCGGCGCGTGAAGCGCTTATCGACTTCACCGGCACATCGCCGCAGGGCAATCATAATTACAATGCGCCGTTGGCCGTGTGCAAAGCGGCAGTGCTGTATGTATTCCGCACACTCGTCGATGATGAAATTCCATTGAACGAAGGTTGCTTGAAGCCGTTGAAGATCAAGGTGCCCAAGAAATCCATCATCAGCCCTGAATATCCGGCGGCTGTGATCGCAGGGAATACCGAAGTTTCCCAGTGCATCACCGATACGCTTTATGGCGCACTGGGCGTGATTGCCTCGGCGCAGGGGACAATGAACAACTTTGTCTATGGCAACGATGTGTATCAGAACTACGAAACCATCTGCGGCGGCACGGGTGCTGGACCAGATTTTGACGGGACCGACGCCGTTCATTCCCACATGACCAACACGCGTTTGACCGATATTGAAGTCTTGGAAAATCGTTTCCCAGTCCGTGTCGAGGAATTCTCGATCCGGCGTGGGTCTGGTGGTGAAGGTGCCCATACAGGCGGTGCCGGCGTTGTTCGAAAGATGCGCTTCTTGGAGGGCATGACCGCAACCATCCTGTCCAGTCATCGACATACCGACCCCTATGGATTGAAGGGGGGTGGCCCTGGCAAGCGCGGGAACAACACCGTGGTGCGGACCGACGGCACCGTGGATCAACTGCGCGGGAACGACGAAACCGAGATGGCACCTGGTGATGTCTTCGTGATCGAAACACCTGGCGGCGGCGGCTTTGGGGCGAAATAGTCAAGAATCCTGAAAACCCCACGAAAAACGCCTGAATATGGGACATTTTCAAGTCATTTTGGCGTGCGCGCTTCTTGTACCGATTCCGTTAAGACGGTATTTTGATAAAAGAAACGACTCGCGGCCCATTGGGTCGGGCATGTTATGCGGGAGCATACGATTTGGCGGTTCGGCGTCTACCAAAGATCAGATGGGTTTTACAAGGTGTTGCTGCGCTTACCGTTATAGTGGCCGCCACGCCAGTCACTGCCAATCCGCTTGAGATCGAATTGACGGGATTGTTGAACAATCATCCGCAAATCAAGGCGGCGGAAAAAGGTCTGCAATCATCACGGCAAGGCATCAAGTCCGCACTCTCTGATTTTTACCCCTCGGTTAATTTATCCTCGGATTTGGGCTACGAGAACATCGATAGCCCTTCCGCACGTTCTGGCAACGCCCCACAGGGTGATGCCTTTGGGAGAACCCGAAATACTGCATCGCTAACAGTGACGCAGAATTTATTTAGCGGATATGCAAGCGCATCTGCAGTGCGGACGGCGCGACTCAACCGAGAACTCGCCAGCATCTCGCTCGAAGGCACACGCCAAAACACGATTTTCGAAGGCGTCCAGCTTTATATCGATGTGCTGCGACAACGCCGCCTGATCGAACTAGCACTTGAAAACGAAGCGACTATCCAGCGTCAGTTGAACTTGGAAGACGAACGTGTGCAACGGGGTTCGGGTGTTGCGGTGGACGTACTACAAGCCAAGTCACGATTACAAATTGCCAAAGAACGTCGCGTCAATTTCGAAGGCGCACTCGAAGATGCCATCAGCCGCTATACGCAAGTGTATGGCCATCCACCAGACATGGAAGCCATGCTCGACCCCGAGCCACCGATTGAATTGGTGCCGAGCGAGTTGAACAAATCGATTGATATCGCCGTCGTTGAGAACCCCGCTGTCGGCAACTCTGGAACGACCGTTGAGGTCGCACGCGAACGCCGTCGCACTGTGGCGTCCGAATTGTTCCCAACCGTCGACTTAGAGGGCATCTATAACTACGAAAAGCATAACAACGGCACGCTTGGCACGCGCCGTGACTATTCGTTGGTGGTCACCAGTAGCTGGGACCTCTTCACCGGGTTTTCCACGCGCAGCTCCATGGCGCAGGCCGCTTTCGATTATCACGCCAGTAAAGATCAGCACGAATTCACCGTCCGCAAAGTGATTGAGCAATCAAAGCTTGCTTGGCAAGCCCTGCTGACCGCGCGTGAACGGCTTGAGTTGCTGGAGAACGCGGTCAACATCGCATCCGAAGTGTTTGAGAGCCGCAAGAAGTTGCGCGAGGCCGGTAAAGAAACGGTCATCAACGTGCTTGATGCGGAGAATGAAGTGAACAACGCGCAAATCAACTACACATCTGCGTTCTACGACGAGCGTTTGGCCGTCTATCAGTTGTTGTTATCGATGGGCCGCCTGGACGAAACCAACCTCAACCTCGGCCTCTAAGCGCGCTGATGTCGCTTTTAGTTCCATTTGAAGATATCAAAGATGCCCGCGCCCGGTTGCACCCGGCCATTCGGCGCACCCCCATTATACCCATTTCACGTAGCGGCGCAGAGATCGGCGATGAAAGATTGTTCGTAAAGTGCGAGAATCTGCAAGTCACCGGCGCCTATAAGGTGCGTGCCGCGTTCACGATGATTGATCGCCTAAGTGATGATCAAAAATCAAAAGGCGTCGTTCTGACATCAAGCGGGAACTTCGCACAGGCATTTGCCTACGCCGGACGCCTGCTGAATGTCCCCATCGTTGTTGTCATGCTGAATGAAACCAGCCCCTACAAGGTCCAGGCGACTCGCGATCACGGCGCCGAGGTTGTCTTTTGCGATGATGCGCTCAATCGACAGCCGATGGTCTTACAGGTCGGCGAAGAACGTGGCATGACCGCCATCGATACCTGGGAAGAATACTGGATCACAGCCGGCCACGCATCGTTGGGCATGGAAATCGCCGAAGACTTCGAAGACATGGATCAGGTATTGGTTCCCGTTTCGTCGGGTGGCGTCGCAGGAGGCGTGGCGGCGGCGATCAAAAACATGCGCCCCGGCGTGAAGGTGATTGGGGTTCAACCCGAGCGCGCCAACGCTGCCTATGTATCGCGTCAAAACGGCGAGCCCACAGCCATCGACTATTGGGACAGTATCGCAGACGGATTGTCTGCTCGACGCCCCGGCGCACGCCCTTTTGCACATCTTCAGGAATATATGGACGATATCGTATTGGTGTCCGAAGCGGATATCGGGCGGGCGTTTAAGACGCTCCTCAATCGCGGAAAGTTACTGGGCGAGGCGGCTGGCGTTGTCGCCAGCGCTGCGTTCTTAGCTGACAAAGTCGATACGTCTAAACGCACAGTGGCGGCGCTGACCGGTGGCAACCTGACACAGGACAGTATTGATAAATTGCTGGCGCTGGCCGAAGGCTAATTGCCTAAAAATCTTAGAAAGCAGAAGGGCCCGACCAGAAGCCGAGCCCTTCCTAGGGACGCCCGGAACTAAAAAAGTCCCGGACCCTGGGGGTATTCAGGTGCCGTCTGCCGGTAACGTAGTCCTGACTAGCGCCTCACCCGGTGCAGTTTGGCCTGACGCTGCGTGTGCCATACACCGCATCACAGATAGCCTCTCCTGCACATCCCTTACATAACGATCCAGGTCCGCGCCGCGTAACCACAGATCGTTTTTATGAAACACAATGACTGAATTCTTTTTCGCCACCGCCTGCACACGCTCTAAACGGTTTTCCCATTTGGCGACGTATGCCGCCCAGTCGTTGCCGCCGTGCTGCTCCACATAGCGCGCGATCGCATCATTTCCGACTTTACCCCAAACATTATTTTCAGGAATTTGTGGACACGCTGCCTGTGCGACGGACATCGCAAAGACGAATATTGAAGCCAATATGAATGAGGGAATGCGTGACATCTTTCTGATCCAGATTCCTTAACCGCAGGTCACTTCGGCATCGAACTTAAACGGGCGGTCGTACCATGATGGTTCAACAAAGACCGCGAGCGTATCAGTGCCGGTATCTTTCAAACGAAACGATGCTTGCTGTCCGGCGGCAAAGCGCATGGAACGCTTGGACAGCGTTTTCATGCTATCACCGGAAATACGAAGAACATGCAGTTTACCCAGGCGCGGCCATGCTTCGCCAACGTTGACGATTTTGAACATCGCGATGTTATCAACGCAGCCGCTGATCACATCGACGTTAACCGGGGCACCTGTGGTGCTGGCCAGTTGAACAGTCTGTACGTTGGCACCAGGCATTGTTTCCAATGGGACAGGCGTTCTGCCCTGCGCGTCCGCATCAATTGTGCCTGCGATCAGTGTCGCGGCGAGTGCGGCGGCCCCCAAGGAAAAGCGATACATGTTTAAGCTCCTTAAAACGATGGAAGGGAAAGCCCTTCTGTTGCCTCAAGGTTTTAACGAATGAATGTCTAATCTAAATGTCGTGGGCGTGAGATTTTGTAACGGATTGTTGCGAGTTAAACGGAACAATGCGTCTTAACTAAGGTCAAAGAGACTTACAAAGGTAACGAACTGTTTTTGAACGATCTTTTAGCTCTGCGCGCCCAACTTCTGAAAACCCAAGTTGCGCGTGAAATGCATCTGAAACAGGGTTTGGTGGATCAAGGTTAACTTCGCATACGACCCGTTCAATACCATTGCGTTTCACGACATCAAACAGATGTTCATACAGTTGTCGGGCGATCCCTTGGCCACGAGCCGATGTTGCAACCACAATCCGGTCCACATAGACAAATTCCGAATACGTCTTCTGAAACCAGATGAAATTGGGGCTGTCGTAATCAGCTGACGGATCAAACGTGATCAAGAAACCTTGGGTGCCGATGCAGGTTGCGTCGTACGCTTCAGATATCAGATGCCGCCAATCGTCATCGCTGAGATACGACGTTTCATTCTGATACGCATTGTTCAGTGCCAGAAGATCGGCTTGCCGTGAGGCTCCCTGATCGCTGATCCTCTCAATCTGTGACACGTGCAGCAGCCTATGACGGTTGAATGGCGTCCGAGAACGCCTTGATTAAGTCCCCTGTTGGTTCCTGGTCAATCCAGCGGATGACACCAACAATATCCAAAGCCGGGTCGATCCAAATCAGATTGTTGCCAGCTCCCAGGGCAAAGAAACTGGTCTCTGGCGCGCCAGGATAATGAGCACCATTGGTATTGAGCCACCACAAAAAACCATACGCGGGAAAAATATCGATGGGCGTACGCATTTGCTCGACCCACGATGCATCCAGTAATTGTTGGTCACCCCACTTGCCATCATTGGCGATCAACAAGCCAAAGCGCGCATGATCAAAACTGTTGATCTGGATGCCGCCGCCCCAGTGGGTGCCTCCCGGTACAGACGTCATGGGTTTGCCATCAACCATCACGGTAGAATTCTCGTACCCGTTCCAAACCCATGTATCGGATGCCCCAATGGGGTCCATGATCCGTTCTTTTAAAACGTCGGGAAGCGGTTTTTTGAATGTGTGAAGCAATGCGAGCGAAAACACGTTCACACGCACATCGTTGTATTCCCAATACGTTCCTGGTTCTTGGATGGGACGAAGCTCACCCTTGCGGGAATTATCGCTACCCGCCCCCACTTGGCGGTAATGATCGACCTGATCCGGTTTATCAAATAACGTCCCGGTCCATTCACTGGTTTGGGTCAGCAAATGCCGCCATGTGATCTTTGAGTTATGGTCACCAGAAAACTCGGGAATGTCGATGGTCGAAGAAATCGTGTCGTCGATACTGCCAATCAGGCCATCTTTGACGGCCAATCCGCACAGCACCGCCAAATAGCTCTTGGCGATCGAGAATGTCATATCGACTCGCGATGGATCACCCCATTCAGCAGCGATTTTTCCACCGCGAAGCAATAACCCGGCAGGGCCACCACGTGGCTTCAAGGGGCCCAAAAACTTATTCAACGGTTCGGGTTCGATTTGTGTCAGGCCCGGCACGCTGCCAGCATCGGCCAGGTCACGCGGCCATGTGCTTTCGTTATTCTCTGCGAATGAAATTGCTACCTGCAGTTTTTCGGGATCAATTCCGGCATCGGCAGGAGATACCCGCGCCCAATCCTGGTCTACATGAGCCGCAGGGATGTATGATGATGCTGACATGATTGTGACTCCGCCGATTGATGAACCACTCTAAAATGAGTGCATATGTGGATTTTTGAACCAATGCCCTAGTCGGGCATCGTGATGTATTGATAAGCTACATAGTTCTTACCCGCGATCATAAGGAATGACCAGTGCCCGACACATCCCCCAATCGACAAACTGCAAGCGACGCCCTGAAAGCCATGGAAAATGGCACTCTGACATCACGTGAATTGGTGGATGCCTGCCTGGAACAATCAGACGCACGTGATGAAGCTGTCGGTGCATGGATTCATCTAGATCCAGATCTCGCCCGCCGCGCTGCTGATGCTGCCGATGCCAAGCGTGCTGCTGGAGAGACCCTCGGCCCATTGCACGGACTGCCGATTGGGCTGAAGGATATTTTAGATACGTCGGACATGCCGACGGCGAATGGCTCCAGGCTTCATGCTGGGCGCCGTCCTGCAACGGACAGTACGGTTGCGCATCTTCTACGCAAAGCGGGCGCTGTGATCATGGGAAAGACCGTGACCACTGAATTTGCCCTTTCCGCCCCTGGGAAAACCAAAAACCCGCATGACCCGACGCGTACGCCTGGTGGCTCGTCGTCCGGCTCTGCTGCGAGTGTCGCCGATTTCCAAGTGCCATTGTCCATTGGCTCGCAAACCGGGGGATCCATGATCCGTCCAGCATCGTTTTGCGGGATATACGGCTATAAACCGACGTTTGGCTGCATCTCACGTGCAGGTATGTCGCCGTTGGCGCGTCCGCTCGATCATCCTGGCATTTATGCCCGTTCTCTCGAAGATATCGCACGGGTTGGGGATGTTTTGATGCAACCTGATCCCGCTGATTTCGACATGCGTGCGCATCCAAATGGGAATTTGGTGGCAGCGGTCAAAGCAGGTGCACCGACAGAAGCGCCCCGGATAGCCTTCGTCAAAGGACCTATGTGGACAGCCGCAGAACCCTATATGGAAGATCTGTTTGCTGGCGTCGTGGATACGCTGGGCAGTAGCGCAAAAGAAATCGAAATGACGGGCATTTTTGATCAGGCCTTGGATTGTCATGTAACGGTGATGATGGCCAATATCATTGTGAACTTAGGCGATTATATCCGCGACACCCCCGAACTATTGCATCCAGAAACCCTTCGCCGGACAAAGGATTCGTTTGATATTTCGTCCGAGGATTACATCAAGGCGATAGAATTCCGCGACACCATCGCCGCCGCTGTGAATCAAATGTTTAATAACTGGGATGTCATCATCACCCCCGCAGCACCTGGCGAAGCCCCTCTTGGGCTCGAGAGCACAGGGAATGCCATCTTCCAGAAACTCTGGACCTTGCTTGGAACACCAACGGTAACCTTACCCAAACTGACAGGCCCGAACGGCATGCCCATCGGTGTGCAGGTGATCGGGCGCGTTGGTCATGACGCTGATTTATTCAGAAATGCGCTTTGGATCGAAGGCGCACTTTAATTGGCCCATGTGAATTCAGATCGATTATGGCAGTCGCTGATGACGCTGGCCAAAATCGGTGCGACACCCAAGGGCGGTGTCGGTCGCATCGCCTTGACCGAACTGGACCGCCAAGCGCGCGATTTGTTCTGTGAATGGGCCAAAGAAGCTGGATGCGACATCCGCATTGATCGCATTGGTAATATCTTTGCCCGGCGTCCAGGCCGCAACCCAGATGCTGCGCCTGTCATGACAGGTAGCCACATCGACAGCCAACCCCTGGGTGGGAAATTTGATGGCGCATATGGCGTGATGGCAGGCCTAGAGGTAGTTCGCGCCCTGAATGATGCGGGCGTAGAAACAGATGCGCCGATTGATATCGTCGATTGGACTGACGAAGAAGGCGCACGATTTGCTGCTGGGTGCATCGGATCCGGAGTGTTCGCAGGCGTGCGTGATTTGGACGGCGCGTTATCGCTGACAGATGCGGACGGTGTATCCGTCGCTGATGCGTTGGATGGAATCGGTTATGCAGGCCCAGAACAGGTCGGCGGGTTCCCCATTAAAGCCTATTTCGAAACACATATTGAACAAGGTCCGATCTTAGAAAACGAGGGCATTCCACTGGGTGCCGTCGAAGGCGCCCAAGGCCAGCGCTGTTTTTTGATCACTGTGACAGGTGAAGACGGCCATGCAGGCACCCTGCCCATGACCAAGCGGCGCGATGCATTTATTGGCACCGCAAAAATGGCAGTCGAACTAGATGCCTTGGCGACCACGTACGAGCCCCATGCCGTTATCACGGTCGGGCATGTCCGGGTCATTCCCAATTCTCGAAATACCGTACCCGGTTCGACCGTGTTCAGTATTGATAGCCGACACCCAAGTGCCAAAACCCTGGCACAGATGGAAGCCGATATGATCGCGATCTGCACACGGATTGCATCTGAAAGCGACCTTGATCTACATGTTGAACCGGTCACACGCGCCGACCCCGTGGGCTTTGATCCGGCCTGCGTCGAAGCCGTACGGCTGGCGTGTCGTGATCGCCAGTTCAGGTTCAGGGATATTTATTCAGGTGCAGGGCATGATGCCTGCAAGATCGCCAGCGTCGCTCCGACAGGCATGATCTTTGTGCCATGCGAGCGTGGTATCAGTCACAACGAGTTAGAAAATGCGCACCCCGATGACTTGGCCAAAGGTGCCCAGGTTTTGTTGGATGTCATGGTTGCCCAGGCAGGAACGTAACTGAATTTACGACCCTTCGATCGGTGCCGTGATGTCAGCCATTTTCACAGAAATCTGTTCGTACTGATATTCCGGAATGATGTAGGTCCAGCCCTGGCTTTTGGCTGAAATTTCCTGCACCAGTTTCGCCGCATCGCTATCCGGGGCTGCGGCCCCTGGTGCGGCTGAAATACGTAGGTACTGATTTTCACCAACACGCCAAATCCGCATGTTCACGGTCATGCCTGAATTCAGCGTGAAATCGGCAACGTAAGCTTCGGAATCATCCAACGGTGCATCCGCATCACGGCGAACATCGTTGAGCACAAACCCGTTTACCAGCGCCGCAATGTTGCGTGGGGCAAAGGCACTTGTGAGCTTCAAACCATCTGGCAGATTCTCAAAAACATAGCCTCCGGTAGCATCTTCTTGTGGGATCACATTTAGCTTTTCACCATCGGGCTGCGTGACTTCAACACGGGCCACATCATCTGTATTGATATCGACGATATCACGGACAAGCCAGTTACGTGGTTGTTCCCCGATATCAACCAAACCCCGAACCAAATACGTTTGCATTTCACCGGGGCGGCGCACGTACATCCCGCCCGTTGTTGTTTCGGGTAAGAAGAAATTGGCGCTGCCGACGATGATATCGCTCAGCACGTCACCATCAGCATTTTTCATCGTCACGCGTTGAGAATCAGTTCCCGGTACCATGGGATCACCCAGATCCAAGATCGCATGACGTTTTTCGAGTGCTGTTTTCGATTCGAGTAATTCCATACTTGCAATGCTCAAAATGACCTTGGTGATCAAGTTGTTGTGGACTGGGTACCCGCCGCTATTGCGTAGCGTCCAACCGCCCCCCTTGATTTCAAATATCAACGGCTTGCCAGCTTGGACAATTTCAACCTCGGTGATTGTTTTTGCATTTTCCAGCAGACCTGGGAACAGACGCTCACCGTTGAAGTTTGTGGTTTGCACGTTGGTCCGGCTACTAATGCCATAGAATGCAGCACCGATGCTAAAGACCGCCATTACAAGAAGGATCAAAACTGTTCTGTATGTCATGATCTTTCCTTACGCTTCTCTTATTTGGAAACGCCGTGCGCGTCGAATGCGCCCGACGATCAACCAGATCAACGCCACCAATCCCAATAAAAGCGGGATCGCCGCGATATTCACGAACTTCAAGGTCGCGTCCAAAGTATCGATATCTTTGCGAAGTGAATACTGAACGTTGCGAAGCTCTTTCCTAAGCGTAACCATCTGACGGCGGTACTCTTCGGCGCGGGCCTTGTCTTCAGGGCCGATGACCAACTCGCCACCCGCCTGTTCACGGTTCAACAACTCAGCCAATTGTTCTTTGATCGTATCAATCTGATCGGCCAGTTCTTGTTCCTTGTCGCGGAATTCACGCTCTGCGGCTTGGCGAACATCATCGACATACGTAAACGTCCGGATCGCAGCGGAGCGGGCGCGCAGCCCCATCAATGCCGTGCCGCCGCTCATATTTTCAAGTGCGCTGACAGCAAAATCGGCATTGTTCGCGAACGGTACGCTCAGTGTTTGCCCAAACAATTGCTGCGCCTGCATCCAGAATTGTTCGTGGGTCATATCAACATCCGATACCACGACGATGCTGACATCTTCAGCAGCTTGGGCGATATGATTCTCCGCATCGGCTGCCGATGTATCGGGGGCCATCCCTTCTGGCAATTTCGGACGACCGTCCGGGAATGCCGTGCTTGGTTTGCCAATCACACGGGCAGCAATAATTTCTTGTTTATCGGCTGATTTGAAGTCACGGAACATGCCGACGACGTCAGGATTGGTGCGGACTTTGGCAACATCAATTTCCATCGATTGAGGCGATGAAACCATCAATGGTGCCAAGGTTGTGCCCTTGTCAGCGATGGGCCGTAAAATCCCTGGACTCGCCAACGTAATACGCTGCAAATCGGCAGTGATCGCATCATCCGATGTAAAGTTATCGGGTAGCAACGACAGCCACGTCACATAGTCAGCAACAGCCGTTTGGCCGCGCAAATTCACGTTCACACGACGCGCAGTTCCCAGATCACCCAAGACCTTGCCGTTTACCAGTTCAACACCCCAAGCATTCAGCAGCGTGTCAAAATCGGATCTGCCGGAGCCTTCGGCACCCCTGTTCATGGCGACATCGATTTCAGAGTTCGCATCCACGTACAGCAGCACTTTGCCGCCCTTAAGCACGAACTGATCAATCGCGTATTTCATTTGCTCAGAGAGACCCTTGGGATGAACAATCATCAGCGCATCGACGCTTTTGGGGATCGAACTCTCGGATACTGCGATCGTGGTGATATCAAAGAAATCGCGAACCTGCTCAACAATCGCCCACGCTTGACCGCCGCCTTGCGGACCACCCGGCCCGCCGGCAATCGGCAGACCCGAGATCAATCCAACCAAAGGCTTCTCGTCATTTGCCAGTTTGAAGATCATCTTGGTCAGATCGTATTCAAGGAAGTTCTCGCGATCTGGGCTGAGGTAAGGAATTGTCTCTAACGTATCGACACTGTTGGTCGCGACCAGACCGTAGTAACCAAGGTCGCCTGTGTTATCCAAAGGCACACCTTGAAGACCAAACGTTACGGCTAAATCTTCTTCGTCCGTGAACGGTTCAGGCGCATATAATTCAAACTGAATTTTGCCGTCCGATAGATCGACATAACGATCCAAAAGTTCGCGCACCCGGTCCGCATAATTCGCATGACCAGGGTTGAGTTCACCCAAACGCTTGGTGACGAACAACCGGATGGTGATCGGCTCATCCAGGGAGCTTAAGATTTCCTTGGTGCCTTCGGACAAGGTGAAGAGGTTTTCTTCGGTCAGGTCGACATCAAGTCCACGAAACGTTGTGTTCGCAAAAATGTTAAAGCCCAGGAATGCGACTACAGCCAGGATGCAGGAAATGCCTGCAAGGCCCGTGCGGTCCGTTTTGGTGGCGGTTTTGGATTGCATTGTCATCAGTCCGCCCCTATCGACTTTTGTTTAATTCGACGGCGATGACGTTCAAGAACAGCCATAACGCTATCAACGAACCAAAGAACACCACGTCCTTGAGATCAATCACGCCGCGCGTCACCGCGTTAAAGTGGGTCAAGAAGCTCATCGAACGTAATGCATCAACAATGACTTCGGGCGCCCAGCCTTGGAAGAAGTTCAAGACCAATTGCGCGCCAGACATGGTGAACAAGAAGCAGATGGTCGCAGCCAGAATAAACGCGATCACCTGGTTCTTGGTCATCGCAGAAATACATGCACTGATCGACAAGTACGCACCCGCCATTACAAAGCTGCCGATATAGCTGGCCAGAATGACACCGTTATCGGGCGCACCCAACACATTGACCGTGATCCACATGGGGAATGTCAGCGCCAGCGCCAGCCCACAAAAGCCCCACGCGGCTAGAAATTTACCAAGTACCGCATCGGTGGTTGAAACCGGAAGTGTCATCAACAATTCAATGGTGCCGCTTTTGCGCTCTTCGGCCCAAAGCCGCATGCCAATCGCTGGGACCAACAACAAGAACAACCAAGGATGATACCCAAAGAATGCCGACAAATCCGCCGCACCCCGTGTAAAGAACCCACCGACGTAAAACGCGAACGCGCCCGTCATGGCCAGGAATATAACGATAAACACCAAAGCCAAGGGCGTCGCGAAATAGCCCTTAAATTCACGTTTCGCGATGATTGCAATATTACCCATGGGTCACCTCGCCTTCGCCAGCGATCGGCTTGCCCTTGGTGACTTCACGGAATACCGCATCTAACGCCCCCTGCTGGGTTGTCAAATCGCTTGCCGGATGGCCTTTTTCCTTGAGGATCGATGCAACATCGATAGAAATCGATTTTCCGCCCTTTGACGTCACACGAAGTTGTTGCAGCCCCGCCGCACCATCTAAAATCGTAACATCATTCACGGCATCAAGTGTGCGGATATCAGTCGCGACCGCCTCGGCCGCGTCGGCTGCAACATCGACATAAACGGCGTTATGCAACGTGGAGCGCCGAACCAGTTCTGCTGGTGTACCGTCGGCCAACATTTTTCCGCGCGCGATGATCACAGCACGGGTGCAGACGGCTTCCACTTCTTCGAGGATATGGGTCGAAATGATGACGGCCTTGTCGGATGCCATTTCTTGAATAAGGGTGCGGACCTGATGTTTTTGGTTGGGGTCGAGACCATCTGTCGGCTCGTCCAAAATCAGGATCGGCGGATCATGTAGGATTGCCTGTGCTAAGCCGACACGGCGCTTGAAGCCTTTGGATAAGGTTTCAATCGGCTGATCCAGGACGCCCGAAATATCAACACGCTCAATCGCTATATCGATGGCAGATTTCCGTGACGGGCCACTCAGCTGACGGATATCAGCGATAAAGCCTAAAAAAGCCTCGGGCGTCATATCCCCATAACAGGGCGCGCCCTCTGGTAAATAACCGATTTGTTTCTTGGCTTCGACGGGGTTGCTGACAACATCAATCCCATCAACGTGCGCGGTCCCCGACGTTGGCGTCAGGAAACCCGTGATCATCTTCATGGTTGTCGATTTACCGGCGCCGTTTGGGCCCAAAAAGCCCAAAACCTCGCCACCTTTGACCGACATATCGATGCCATCAACCGCCGTCAGGGGGCCGAAACGCTTGGTCAAATTTGTAAGCGCAATCCGCTCAGACATTCCAGATGCGTCCCTGTTTATTTATCGAGTTTCGGTGATGAAAATAGGATGCACACATCCAGTTTCAAGTCCTGTGGTGTGCTTTTTACAAGCCCCACCACAGGGCGTAAAGCATTGATATTTCAATGAGTTCACATGACAAATAATTAAATGATGGATTGACCCGTTTTCTTCCAATCATCCAGGAATGCCTGCAGCCCCTTATCCGTCAGCGGATGCTTAAACATCTGACCCAAAACTTTGGGCGGCAACGTCGCAACGTGCGCCCCCATGCGTGCCGCATCAACGACATGCAACGGGCTGCGCACAGATGCAACCAGCACTTCGGTCTTGAAATCGTAATTGCTGTAGATGTCGCAGATGTCTTCGATCAACGTCATGCCATCTTGGCCCAGATCATCCAGACGCCCGACAAACGGCGAAATAAACGCGGCACCCGCTTTGGCTGCCAAGATCGCCTGTGCCGCCGAGAAACACAGCGTCACGTTCACCGAAGCACCATCATCCGACAACGCCTTGCAGGTTTGGATACCCGCTTCGGTCAACGGCACCTTGATCGTCACGTTGTCCGCAATCGCACGAAGCTTTGCGGCTTCGGCCATCATTTGTTCATGTTCGGTTGCGGTGACTTCGGCCGAGACGGGGCCATCCACTAAACCACATATTTCTTTGATGGTTTCAGACATATCGCGGCCTGATTGGGCGATCAAAGACGGGTTCGTTGTGACCCCATCGACCAAGCCCAGCGCCGTCAATGCGCGAATTTCATCTACCTCGGCGGTATCGACGAAGAATTTCATCGGTGTTCTCCCTTAATAAGCCCGGCATCATCGTGAAACAGGGGCGTTAAATCAAGTAAACTCGGTTTAAGGTTTTTGCTGCCAGGGCTGTTCCGGGCACTCTGAACTATCAAAACCCGAATAAAGGCTTTTTACGGCGCACGTGAATCTGTCGCCACCGTCCTGCGTGGCGATAAATGCAAAGACCAGTAACCAGACAAAAAATGTTGTGATGATGATTGTTTTAACAAAAGAAGAAACCCGCTGCTTCTCCATAAATGCTTTTAAGCGCAGGCGGTTCTTTTTGAAGGTCTCGATGAACCAAACGATCATGACGAATGGTTGTCGAAGGTAGGCGATCAGACAGGATTTCAGTTTCGCCCGGTCGACCATGTGGAAATCTCTTTAACGCCTAGTACGAATGTCCAACTTTGCGGACGGGAAATAGATGCTCAGCCAGAACTTTAGTCTTTTTTAGCGTTCTCGCGGTCCTCTTTGACTTCTTCGTATAAGCCATAAGCTGCCATCGCCCCGATGAGCACAACGATGATTTTAAATGGGATTTCCTTAATCGAAATCGCCAATCCCCAAGTGAAAGCAATAAAAATTCCAAGCCCTATTAAACCGGTAACGATCTTATTCATAATCTATCCTCTCGGGTTTGAGGCCTGTTAAGCACTCATAATTCTATTTCTAAGCCGCTTCTGCGTCGCTTTGTTCAATATAATCGTCCAGCCAAACTGCCGTGCGTAGCAACCGCGCGTCGTCGCCCTTTTTACCGACGAGTTGCACACCCAGTGGCATCCCTGCCCCACCCTGCATGAGTGGCAACGTAATCGCGGGCATGCCGGTATACGTCCAAAGCGTACAAAATGCCGGGCTGCCGGTGGCATCCAAACCGACAGGTGCCTCGCCCGCCGTCGATGGTGTCAAAATGGCATCGTATTCTGTCATCAACTGATCAAGGCCGCGTTCAAGTTCACGCTGGCGTTCAATCGCGATATTATATTCAACGGCAGTGACCGATTGACCACGCACAATCATCTCGGTCAACGTGGTGCTGAATTTCTCGGGCACGCGACCAAAATCATAAGCAAAATTCTTTGCCAAATCGGCTTCCATGATGACGCGCTGTAATTCAAACGTCTCATCATACACCTCGCCGATTTCGACCTCGTCACAACGATCACCTAGAAAGTCTGCCATTTCAGCAAATGCAGCCTGGGTTTCAGCGTCGGCCTGATCCCATGCGGGTGATTTCAAGAAACCGACCTTTGGAGGCATGGGGGGTGCCGACATCGCGATATCATGCAAGTGCGGGCGCGCGGAGGGGCGCATGTCGGAATCAGCGCCATCAAACGACATCATTGTTTCAGCCATAATCGCGGCATCTTCGACAGAACGCGCGAAAACCCCGACCTGATCCAACGGTGGCGATTGGCGAAGCGCGCCACTTCTGGAAATCAAACCAAACGATGGCTTGTAACCGACCACGCCACAGAACGACGCCGGACGGATGGTTGATCCATTGGTTTGCGAACCCAACGCCAACGGCACCATATAAGACGCCACTGCTGCGGCTGACCCGCTTGACGATCCACCAGGTGTACGCGTCGCATCATGAGGGTTCGTCGTCTTGCCAGGGGCGTAGACCGCGAACTCAGTCGTGACGGTTTTACCTATCACAACAGCCCCCGCTTGACGTAATTGTGCGACGGCAGACGCATCATTCATTGTCCGCCGCCCCGCATGAATGGGGGAGCCGTGCTCGGTCGGGAAGTCTTCGGTATCAAAGATATCCTTAATGCCGACAGGGACCCCATTTAAGGGCCCTTGTGCGGCACCATCATAGTGTAGCTTGTCGGCAACCTTGGCTTGGTTAAGGGCGTTCTCCGCATCCAGATGCGTCCATGCCTGTACCGTTGGCTCAAACTCCTCGATGCGTTTAAGGCACGCTTCGACCAGTTGAACCGAGGTGATGTCACCATCCCGGATCGCCTTGGCTGCCGCAGCAGCCCCGAGGGAATACAGGTTTTCCATCGGTTGTATCCTACCTTCCTATGATCAGCCTGGGCCGAAGAAGTATTCGGGCAACCACAGCGCCAGCCCAGGGAAGTTGTACAACAGTACCATCGAGAAAATCACGATCCCTAAGTATGGCATAATCCCCGAGAAAATATCCATCAGTTGGACATGCGGCGGTGCCACACCCTTCAGGTAATAGGCAGCCATCGCCATCGGCGGTGTCAGGAACGAGGTCTGCAAGTTCAGTGCAACCAGCATCCCAAAGAACAATGGATCTACGCTGAAGTGATCCAGAAGTGGCAAGAAAATCGGCACAAAGATGATGATGATCTCGGTCCATTCCAGCGGCCAACCGAGCAGGAAGATCGTGGCCTGTGCCAAAATCAAGAAACCAACTGTCCCAACATCAAGATGTAAGAACCAGTCTTTGATGATGTCGTGCCCACCCAGATACGAGAACACCGCCGCAAAGGTCCAAGACCCAACAAACAACCAACACACCATGGCGGATGTTTTTGCGGTCAAATAGACGGCTTCTTTGAGGCGCGTCCAGGTCAATGAGCGATACAGCACGGCCAACAGGAGCCCACCAAAGGCGCCCACGGCAGCCGCTTCTGCAGGTGTTGCAAGCCCAAGGAGGATAGCACCCAAGACGGACATGATCAGTACAGCCAGCGGTACAAACGACGTCACAAGTTCGTAGAGGACCTTGCCCATACTGACATCGACGTTTTCCGGTTTCGGTGCCAACTTCGGATTGATCGTGGCGCGAGTCACAACATAGATCATGTAAAAACCGGCCAGCATAAAGCCAGGGATCAGCGCAGCAGCATAAAGCCGAAGCGGTGAAATCTCGGCAATAGCGGCATAAACGATCAGCATGATCGACGGTGGGATTAAAATCCCTAAGCAACCACCCGCGCAAATGACGCCGGATGCGAACTTAACGTCGTATTTCTTCTCAAGCATCGCAGGGAACGCCAACATGCCCATCAACGTCACAACCGCACCAATAATACCTGTCGCCGTCGCGAACACCGCACATGTCGCCAAAGCTGCCACAGCCATGGAGCCTGGCAGGTTGCGGGCGGCGAGTTGAAAGCTGAAGAACAAGCGATTGACGATGTTCGCCCTCTCAACCACGTAGCCCATAAATAAGAATAGCGGGACGGCCACCAACACATCGTTCGACATGACCGAGAATGTATTTTGGACAAACAGATCAAATATTCGGTTATCCAATAAGTGTTTCATCCGCATCGGATCAAAATAGGCGTAATACCCAAAGCCCAGGCCCATCGCGATCAACGTAAATGCGATCGGAAATCCAAGAAGGACCACGAAAATGAACAGGCCCAACATCATCAGGGCGATTTGAGGATCGGTCATCGTGGCGTCTCCGAAGATAGGTCTTCTTTTTCATGTAACAGCATGGTTTCGGTTTCCTGGACGTCATCAAGACGCGCGGGCCAGTAGCCATTTTTAATGCACTGGATGCATCGGATGGCTTCGGCGATGCCTTGCATTAAAACCAAAAATCCTGAAATGGGGATCAACGTTTTAAAGAAATAAATCTGGATTCTGGCGGGGCTGGACCAACTGACTTCATTATAGAACCAGGAATCAGACGCATAGAAAAAGCCATAATAAACAAGGCATATGGCGCCTGGGAAAAGGAACAAAATGTATAACGTGAGGTCGACACTTGCCCGGACTTTGATTGGCATCAATCGATACAAGACATCACCACGGACATGGGCATCCTGCGACAATGCATAGGCCCCCGCCATCATGAACAAAGCACCGTACATCTGAACGCTCATATCAAACGCCCACACGGTCGGTGCCCCAAGAACGTACCTGACGAACACTTCGTAACAGGTCGATAGGGTGAGAATCATAATGCACCACGCGAACGTTTTACCGGTCCAGGCGCTTAAACTGTCGATGAAATACAGAACACGGGTCATAAATCACAACCTCGATAAACGTCTTAAAATAAAAGCCCGGAAGGGCGGTGCCAAACTGACACCGCCCACCGAACATTAATCGGTAAAAATACCGATGACTTAGAGAGCGCCGAAGTAGTGCTCGTATGCACCACGGTAGTCTGGTGCGTTGTTGAGCGCGTAGGCACCGTGGCGTTTCGCCCATGCTTTTTGCGACGCGATAACTTTCGCGAAGAATGGATCATCTTTGCTGAGGCGTTCAACAACAATGTCCCAAGCTTTGAGCTGGTCGGCCATAACGGAATCTGGTGTACGGTGAACGTTAACGCCAAATTTCTCTTTAAGGACCACGAGATCAGCTGAGTAACGCTCCATAGCTTTCCACGCCATATCGGTGGAAGCGGCTTCGGAAGCATACTCAAGGATCGAGCGCTGTTCTTCGGACATGCTCTCGAAGAGTGTCTTATTGAAGATAATTTCAAAGCACTCTTGCGACTGGTGGAAGCTACCCAAGTGATAGTGCTTGGAAACATCCTGCATACCAAAATCTTTATCAGACGTTGGGTTGTTGAATTCAGCAGCATCGATCAGGCCGGATTTCATTGCAGGCTGGATTTCACCACCTGGCAATTGAACAACCGACATGCCCATTTCTTGAAGAACGTCAGCAGCCAAACCAACGGTCCGGTACTTCAGGCCCTTCATTTGCGAAGAGTCTTTGATTTCTTCTTTGAACCAACCCAATGGCTGCGCAGGCATTGGGCCTGAGAAGAAGCCAACAAGATCAAGACGAAGTTTGTCGTGCATCAGTTCGTAGTAGAGGTCACGACCACCACCGTACTGAATCCAACCCATCATTTCGTTCGCACTCCACCCAAAGCAAGGGCCTGTGCCAAACAAAGATGCGACTGGGGATTTTGAGTACCAGTAAGCTGTAACCATGTGTGCAGCGTCGAGAACGCCTTTGTGCACAGCGGTTTGCATTTCAGCCGTTTTTACAACAGCGCCAACACCCAACAGCTCAACTTTCATTGCGCCGCCAGCCATTTTGTTAACACGGTTCACATAGTCCTGAGCGAACTCAAGGAAGATACCGCCGCCCCAAGCAGCCTGCATCTTGATCGTGGTTGCCGCTTTGGCAATATGCGGAGCAGCAACAGTTGCTGCTGCAGCACCAGTCGCAGCCAACGCCGAGTTCTTTAAAAACTTACGGCGTGAAACGCTCTTTTTTTGTTCTGACATTGTATGTCTCCCAAGTTGTTTTAGTTCTGTTCCATTGGCGATAATCGATCCGCTTGAAACAGTTTTGATAAGGAAATCCCGGTTCTTGTTTTTACCGTGGCTCCCTGGTTCGAACCATTTTCTCAGACGCCTTTAAGGGTTGTCTGGGTCGGGGATTCGGCCCGTTTTTTGATCTATTTAAAAGACTTCTTATATTATTATAAAACTGGTCGGTTAACCTAGTCGCACCCTACTTGCAGGTCAACGGAAACGCCATCTTTCAAAGGGTTAGCCGTCATTAAGCAACACGGTCGTTTGGTTCATTTCCGGCAAAAAATGCATCTAAATTATCAAGTGCACGATACCCCATCGCATCGCGTGTTTGATGGGTCGCACTGCCGATATGCGGCAATAGGAAAACGTTTTCGAGATCTCTGTACCCCGGATGAATATCAACCGGCTCGCCGTTGAAAACATCAAGCCCTGCTGCCGCGACTTTTCCTGACTTAAGCGCCGCGATCAAATCATCATCGTTGACGACAGCACCGCGGCTCGTATTCACGACAACCGCGCCATCAGGCAACTTATCTATCTTCTCGGCATTCAAAAGCCCCGTTGTTTCAGGGGTCGCAGGACAATGGATTGATAAAACGTCGGCGTTGCTCAGCAGATCATCAACATTTGCGTGGAATGTTGCACCGGCTTCGAGATCATCCGAGAGCTTATTACGGTTGTAATAGTGAACATCCATATCAAATCCCCGCGCACGAGACGCAGTCACACGACCCACACGACCCATACCAATCACTCCAAAGCGCTTTCCGGTGATTTGTGTGCCGACCATGAATGCCGGGCTCCAGTCTTTCCAGGACGCCGAGCGGACCAGGCGATTGCCTTCTGATGCGCGCCGTGCAGCGCCCAGCATCAACAGCATCGCGATCTCGGCGGTGGCGTCCGACAGCACATCGGGCGTATTCGTCACAACGATGCCACGCGCCTTGGCTGCATCCGTATCGACGTGATCGTAACCGACCGAGAAATTGGCGATGATTTTTACGCTGTCAGATAACCTGGAAATCACATCTGCGGACAAATGTTCGCTGTGACAGGGCAGGATCGCATCGATACCTGCAGATTTAGCAACCAGATCGTCGGCAGAATACAACGTGTCGTCAGGATTCAGAATAGCGTCATAGTCTCGGCTCAATCTGGCTTCGACTGCTTCTGGTAACTTTCTACCAACAAGGATAACTGGCTTCTGCGACATTCAACCCCCAACGATTTACATCTGATTATTATTCAGACTTTGGCCGGATTTTGGACGTTAGCAAACCGCAATCAAGGCATTTTTTTGATGGTATTTTTCATTTATGCGCGCGCTGACCAACTGAATCGAAAAAAAGGCCTCAAACTGCCAGCATCCTCAACGATTTTACCGAACTATGATTTTTTTATTTTGTCGCAAGTTCACGCGATCACATTTTCGCTATTCAGCCAAAAAGACGACAGAGAACGTTTGGATTAAAGTAAAACACGTCGCACAATTGACCGAATGATCCGCACGGGGGCTGATCATTCGGAATGGATATACCAAGAGTATGTCATCACGGGGAGAAGACCACATGTTCAGCAATGCCATGTCATACATAGATATCGCCAATGATATTCTGGTTTCTTTGCTTATTTTAGGGATTGGTGTCGCGATCGTCATGGTCGGCGTGCTGTATGTCATAGACATCACGCAAACACAGCACGCCATTCGACGGAACTTTCCTGTCGTGGGGCGTTTTAGATATTTCTTTGAACATTTGGGTGAATTTTTCCGCCAGTATTTTTTCGCTCAGGATCGCGAGGAAATGCCATTCAATCGCGCCCAAAGAAGCTGGGTTTATCGCGCAGCCAAGGACATCGATAACACCATCGCATTTGGCTCGACCCGGGATCTTACACCAATAGGCACGACGTATTTTGTAAACACAGCCTTTCCAACCCTGGATGAAAATGCGGCCAAGCCAGAATCCATGCAGATTGGCCCGTATTGCGACAAGCCCTATGAAACCGCATCATTTTTTAACATTTCAGGCATGAGCTATGGCGCGATTTCAAAACCCGCGATCACCGCATTATCTAATGGTGCGCGGATGTCAGGGGCATGGATGAACACCGGAGAAGGTGGGCTATCACCAGCCCATTTGGCTGGCGGGGCCGATATCGTATTTCAGATTGGCACCGCGAAATATGGGGTTCGTGATCACGACGGCAATCTGTCGGATGAAAAACTCAAGGAAATCGCTGCCCACGAACAAGTTCGCATGTTTGAAATTAAACTCAGCCAGGGTGCAAAGCCGGGCAAGGGGGGCATTTTACCTGGCGGCAAAGTCTCCGCAGAAATTGCTGCAATACGCGGCATCCCCATCGGCCAAGATTCGATCAGCCCAAATCGCCACCCGGAAATGAACTCGGTGAGCGACATCTTAGATGCTGTCGAACATATCCGTCGTGTCACCGGCAAGCCAACCGGTTTCAAAACGGTGATTGGTGACTATCACTGGTTGGACGATATGCTGACCGAGGTCAATCGTCGCGGCATTGAATCAGCGCCTGATTTCATCACTATTGATTCTGCCGATGGCGGCACCGGGGCAGCCCCCGTTGCGCTGATGGATTACATGGGTCTACCGCTTCGTGAAAGCCTGCCGAAAGTTGTCGATATCCTTCATAAGCACGGCCTGAAAAATCGCGTTAAAGTCATCGCCAGTGGCAAGATGATCACGGCGGCCGATGTTGCCTGGGCATTATGCATCGGGGCAGATTTTTGCACTTCTGCGCGTGGGTTCATGTTCGCACTGGGCTGCATTCAGGCCCTTCAATGCAACAAGAACACCTGCCCCACAGGGATCACAACGCACGACCTTAAACTACAACGAGGCCTGGACCCAACGGACAAGGCCGAGCGTGTCGCACATTATAAGCATAACCTTGAATACAGTGTGGGCGTCATCGCGCATTCATGCGGTGTGCCAGAACCCCGTGGCCTCAGGCGGTCGCACTGTCGTGTCGTGCAAGCAGATGGAACGTCCGTTCGTCTTGATGAAGTCTATCCAGATCAGCGGGACGGCCGGGCCGAAGCCGCAGATTAACGGCTAAAAGCCCTCCATTTCCCCGCGGCGCCCAACGGGCACGTCTTTGTGCACACCAACCCCGATGACGAGGCCGAAACCAATCAGCAGGGTCATCATCACGGTCCCGCCGTAACTGACCAAGGGTAGCGGCACACCGACAACCGGGATCAGCCCGGTGACCATCGCGATGTTGATAAACACATAAAGGAAAAACGTGGTCGTGATGCCCCCCGCGACCAAACGGCCAAACTGGTTTCGTGCCCGCACGGCAATCACAATGCCATAGGTGACGATCAGCACATACAACGTGACCAGCCCCAGCGCGCCAATCAATCCGAACTCTTCCGCCAGCATCGTAAAGATGAAATCCGTCTGCATTTCAGGCAAGAAATGTAGATGGCTTTGCGGCCCTTGCATGAAGCCCTTACCCGCAAGCCCGCCTGATCCCAGGGCGATCTTGGACTGAATAATATGATAGCCAGCCCCCAAGGGATCGGTTTCCGGGTTTAAAAAAGTCAGTACACGCTTCTTTTGATAGGTGTGTAAAAATTGCCATGCGATGGGCGCAGCCCCCATCGCGGCGACACCGATAACAGCGAATTTCCATAACCGAACGCCCGCTAGGAACATCACGGCACCCGCCGTCATTGCCAACATAATGGCTGTGCCCAAATCCGGCTGCCGCAAGATCAAAGCCGTCGGCACTGCAACCATAATAATCGGAATTATCAGTCGAGAAATACGACCAATGTCATCAACAGAGATGCCGTGGAAATAACGGGCGAGCGCCAAAACCATAAAGATTTTCATGAGTTCTGATGGTTGAATATTAATGACCCCCAGCGATATCCAACGCTGCGCGCCCATCCCCACGTAGCCACCGACCTCGACGCCCACAAGCAAGACAAGAGCAACGAAATAAAGGACGTACGCATACCGAAGCCATATTCTCACATCGATGGTCGCGACCACGATCATGATCAGTACACCGGCGCCAAATCGCATCATTTGCCGTTCTGCCCACGGGTCCATATTGCCGCCCGCTGCGGAATACAACATCGCAAAGCCAACGCCTGCGACGCTCGCAATCAAAAGCACCAACAACCAATGCACGGATAATAATTTGCGACCCAGGGTCAAATCGGGCGCTGATAAATTCGTCCGCATCATGTGCCCTGCCCCCCGTCGGCTGTCACCGTTTGTGGTGGTTCGGCATTTGGATCGACTTCCTTTGTTTCTTGACGCTTTTCGTTTGCGCTCGGGCTTGCGACCAGTGCGCCAGGGCCAGCAGATCCCCGACGATGTGCTTCGATAAGCACATCTCGTGCAATCGGTGCCGCGACGGACGACCCACCGCCACCGTGTTCAACAACAACGGAAACGGCATAGCGCGGATTTTCTACGGGCGCATACCCAACGAATAAGGCGTGATCACGGAATTTCCACGGCAGGTCTTTGTTTTTTCGAACGCCTGCTTCGCGTTCTGCCTTGGTAATGCGGCGCACTTGAACCGTTCCCGTCTTACCCGCCATATCAAAGCCGTCTATCTTGGTCGCAGACCTGCGGGCAGTGCCTCGTGGACCATTCATAACGGCATCCATTCCTTGCTGCACCAGATCCATATGTCGTGGTGGGATGTTTAAAGAATTTTGCGTGCCAGGGATGACCGTCGGGGTCGAGTTACCACCGACCGCACGCGTCAGGTGCGGCACAACCGCCAATCCACCATTTGCGATCCGTGATGTCATCAAGGCCAACTGCAATGGGGTGGTCAGGATAAACCCCTGACCAATCCCAGAAATGACGGTTTCGCCTTGATGCCATGGTTCATCGTGCTTCATCCGCTTCCAATCACGGGTCGGCATTAAACCACCGCGCTCGCCTGGCAAATCGACACCCGTTGGTGCATCAAATCCGAATTTTTTGGCCATGGCCGCAATCCGATCAATCCCGGTGCGTTTGGCGATCTCGTAGAAATAAACGTCGCAGCTTTGTGCAATGGCTTCCTTGGCATCGACAGAGCCATGACCATGCCGTTTCCAACAGTGGAACGTGGCGTTCCCAAGTTTATACTCGCCATTACAATGAATTTTGTGATCCGCGTTGATGACGCCCTTTTCCAAAGCCGCCAACAGCACGACCATTTTGAACGTTGATCCCGGAGAATACATCCCGGCGATGCTTTTGTTGATCAGCGGTGCGCGTTCATCATTAACCAGGGATTTCCATAAATCGTTGCTGAGACCACGGTTAAAATCATTAGAATCAAAACTTGGATTCGATACCATCGATAAGATATCGCCATTTCGGACATCCATCACGACGACTGATGCGCTCTCTTCGCCCAATCGTTTGGCGATATATTCCTGCAAGCCGACATCAATCGTCAGCATCACCTCGGCCCCGGGCTGGCCCTCACGTCGCGAGAGCTCACGGATCATGCGGCCATAAGCATTGACCTCAACCTGAGAACTTCCGCCCGTGCCACGTAGGCTGAGATCATGAACTTTCTCAACCCCGGCGCGGCCAATCCGAAATCCAGGTAGCTTTAACAGCGGATCCTTGTCTTCATCGTCTTCTGCAACGGGCGCAACGTAACCCAAGACGTGCGAGATTTCAGGGCCGTATAAATAATTCCGACTTCTGCCCACATCAATCATCACGCCAGGTAAGTCAGGAGCGTTAATTTCAAGGCGCGCCACCTCGGACCAGTCCAAATTCTCGCGCAACGTAATCGGCACAAAAGCACGATTTCGGCGGACTTCTCGGATAATGCGGCGCTTGTCTTTTTCAGACAATTCTATGATCTGGCGGACCGATGCAATCACGTCATCGATATCACTGCGCTTCACGTCTTCGGGCACAAGTTGCAATCGATAGTTCTGTTGGTTTTCAGCAATGGGGCGCCCAAACCGATCAACGATGCGCCCCCTTGGTGGTGCCAGTAGCCGCAAGTTGATGCGGTTTTCATCGGCGAGCGTTGCATAGCGATCTGCCTCGACCACCTGCAAATAATACAACCGTCCAGCCAGTGCCGATATCAGCAACGCCTTGCCGCCCGCTAAGATCGCAGCGCGGCGAGCAAACATCTTGTGGCGATCTGGATCCCTGTTCATATCAATCCACCTGCAAGAACATCGCGCGCCAGCGCAGGAACAGCCATGCCAAAATGGGGAACAGCGCCGCCGTCAGACCGTATTGATAAAATGCTGAGCGTGCTTCGATCAGTTGACCCGAAACCAATGATAACAGCAACCATTCCAGGCCTAACGCGCCGCCCGCAACGATCATGAAGCCAATCCAGACAATGACAAAAGATTTGCCTGAAAAGAAATTACGCTGCGCCAGTGCAGCGCCCTGCACCAACAAGAACACAAGCGTACTGACACCCAACGGTAAACCGGACAAGAAATCATGGAGCAGACCAATCGCAAACACAGCGACCGAAGGCATCAAATCAGGACGGTATACACACCAGAAATAAATGCCAATCATGGGCAGCAATGGGATGACCTGCGCAAACCCGGGCAGATGAAACGGGATGGCATTAAAAATCAACAAGGCAAATGTCAGCGCGAACGGGGTTAAATCCCGCGCTAGTTTATCAAGTCTGTGCCAAAGGGACGGTTTCATCGGTTTGCTTTAATTCAAACTCCCAGATCGGATGTCATTAAAATCAATGATCCCATCCAGGCCATAATCCAGAACGCGGACCAATTCCAGGCGCGAGGGGTCTACGAACGGCACAACGGATATTACGTTATCACTGACCGTCGCGACCACACCCACGGGAATACCAGGGGGCAACGCACCCCCATGGCCAGATGTCACGATCCGGTCACCGGGTTCCGTCAGCACATCAGGCGGCAAATGCACCAGGCTAAGGGTATCGCCGTTGGTTCCGGCAACCACGCCCCGCGCACGAGATAGTTCGATCACGACAGGAATGCGAGAGTTTAAATCAGCGAGCAACAACAACCGCGACGACCGACGACCGACTTCCTGGATTCTGCCAATCAGACCAGAACCATTGATGACAGCCTGGCCTTTGCGCACACCTTCGCGCGAACCTGCATTTAAAATCATTGTCCGGGCAAATGCGCCGCCAGCATCCCCGATCACCCGCGCCGAAATTGACGACGCGTCCGAGGCTGGGACAAACTGCAAAAGTTCACGCAGCGCGATGTTTTCGGTTTCCAATTTACGGGCAATGGTCTGCCATTGCAGTAATCTGTCTCGTTCTTCGCGGAGGCGGGTATTTTCTTCGCGAAGGGCCAAAAGGGTTTTGCCCTCGCCGATTGTATCTTGAAGAACATCAAGCGGCCGCGATACGGCATCAAGGATGGGGGCAACGGCGTCGGTGACATGGGCGCGCGCACGTTCAAAGGCTGCCGGTTCCATTTTACCAACCAGCATAAGCGCCGCCGCCGCCACGATCAGACCGATGTGCGCAAAACGTTGCGCAAATGTCCGAACTGGCGCCGCGAGACGGCCAATGGATCGTTCCCGATCGTTCACTCCGAATCACCCAGTCTTCGCTACTTTGCCCAGGCTTGTCAGTAAAACCGCGAAGTTTGTTTCACCAACGACTGACACCAAGATACCAGTCTACGCAACTTGTGCGCGACATCAATACATGGTCGTCAGCACATCCTTAAGCCGTTTCATCTCTTCGAGTGCGCGTCCCGTGCCCAGCACAACGCAGCTCAATGGATCATCAGCAATCGATACCGGTAGCCCGGTCGAATGACGCAATACAAAATCGATATTCCCAAGCAACGCACCACCACCGGTCAGCACGATACCCTTATCGACAATGTCGGCCGCCAATTCTGGTGCCGTATGTTCGAGTGCGACTTTCACCGCTTCGATGATGGCGCCCACAGGCTCCGATAAGCTTTCGGCGATTTGGCGTTCTGAAATCACCAATTCCTTGGGCACGCCGTTCATCAAGTTACGGCCTTTAATTTCCATTGTCTCGCCGTCGCCATCTTCGGGTGGACAGGCAGAACCGATTTCTTCTTTGATCCGTGCGGCAGAACCTTCACCGACCAACAGGTTATGGTTCCGTCGGATGTAAGCGATGATCGCTTCGTCCATCTTGTCGCCACCAACGCGCACAGAACGGGAATAAACAATGCCGCCCAATGACAGCACAGCAACCTCGGTCGTGCCGCCACCGATATCAACAACCATCGATCCGGTCGGTTCGGTCACGGGCAGGCCTGCACCGATCGCAGCGGCCATTGGCTCTTCGATCAGATACACTTTACGTGCGCCTGCGCTTTCGGCTGATTCTTGAATGGCGCGCCGCTCAACAGCGGTGGAGCCTGACGGCACACAAACCACAACCAGCGGGCTGGCAAAGGTGCGCCGGTTGTGCACCTTGCGAATGAAATACTTGATCATTTCTTCGGCGACTTCGAAGTCAGCAATGACCCCGTCGCGAAGCGGGCGAATGGCGCGGATATTACCAGGCGTCCGGCCCAACATTTGTTTGGCTTCTTCGCCAACGGCGAGAACCTGTTTTTTGCCCTTGGCTTCGGCAATGGCGACAACCGAAGGTTCGTTCAGGACAATGCCCCGGCCCTTCACATAGACCAGCGTGTTGGCCGTCCCTAAATCGATTGCCATATCGGCGGAGAGAAATCCGAATAATCTCGAAAGCATATGCTCAAATACCCAATAGCGCTTGAAGTTCCAACGGTAATGTCCGTCGATTTAGCCCTTATAAAAAGCGTTCACCGGAATTACTAGGACGAAAGCGCGTCCAGCCCGGTTTTTCAAGGGTTTGACGTAAAAACCTTAGATGAAGTCCCCAAACAGATTCCACGAACAAGCGTCGAAAATGCCTCAGAAAAAAGACTAATGTCTGTGTTAATAATCACTTTAGCCCGTTTTTAAGACAATTCCATTTAACGACCATCTCACGAGAGAGTTTCCATAAGCTTAACTCATGGCTTGGCAAAGGTTTTTCTTCTATTTTTTAAAATGCGGCCCAAACCGTACCTTTGAATCTTGATGCAGGCTGTTTGAGTGTCAAAAACACCTAACTTATTGATTTTAAAAAGCTATTATTAAAATGGGTTTGTTCCGCAAAAACCATGTCAAATTTCACATAAAAAAATGTTAGTTTACTTAAAAATCTCCAACAAGAGAAGATTCGCCCATATTTTGGTTTAACACGTCACATTAGACGCCTTATGGACCAGATTCGGTCACGAATGATGTTCCCCCTCACCTGTCCTCTCCCCCACTGCTTAGGGGAGAGGGACCCTGTATACGCATGGCTCGTTCTCATCCCTCTCCCCTTTTAGGGGGAGAGGTTAGGTGAGGGGGCTAAACTCATTAAACGATGCCGAGAATTTGGTTTGGGCGGTCCCGGATCAAGTCCGGGACAAGAAAAAGGCGGTCCGAAGACCGCCTTTTCGTATTTCCACTTCATTGTCACCCTGAATACCCGCTTTCGCGGGCACAGGCTTGATTTGGGGTCCATATCCAAAAGCAACCGATGTTGCTTGGCGAAGCATGGATGCCAAAACAAGTTTAGCATGACGACGGGATTTAAAACCCCGAGACCCCGGCTTACACCGGGGTGACACGGCTGATAGGCCGCGTCAGTTCTTTTCTTTGTCGACCAACGCGTTTTCAGAAATCCACGGCATCATTGCGCGGAGTTTCTCGCCAACGACTTCGACGCCATGCTCGGCAGCCAAACGACGCGATGCTTTAAAGCTTGGCTGACCCACAGCATTTTCAACCATGAAGTCACGAACGAACTTACCTGTTTGAATATCGGTCAGAATGTCCTTCATCGCAGCCTTGGTGTCTGGTGTGATGACACGTGGACCAGAAACGTAATCGCCGTATTCCGCAGTGTTGGATACGGAATAACGCATGTTGGCGATACCACCTTCATAGATCAGATCGACGATCAATTTCACTTCGTGGCAGCACTCAAAGTATGCCATCTCTGGGGCGTACCCAGCTTCGACCAAAGTTTCGTAACCGGCCATGATCAACGCGGACAAACCACCACAAAGAACGGCTTGTTCACCGAACAGATCGGTTTCGCATTCTTCACGGAATGTGGTTTCGATGATCCCGGAACGACCCGCACCAATCGCGGATGCATAAGACAATGCCACTTCGAGGGCATTCCCTGTCGCATCCTGATCAACGGCAACCAAACCTGGGACACCTGCGCCGCGCGCATATTCAGAACGAACCGTATGGCCTGGGCCTTTTGGTGCGATCATGAAGACATCCAGATCGGCACGTGGCTCAATCAATTGGAAGTGCACGTTCAAGCCGTGTGCAAATGCCAACGCGGCACCTTCTTTAAGGTTGTCCTTGAGGTGATCTTTATACAAAGCAGCCTGGCCTTCATCAGGTGTCAGCACCATGACGACGTCAGCCCACGCAGCGGCAGACGACGGGTCCATGACTTTGAGGCCTTCGGCTTCGGCTTTTTTCGCGCTGCCTGATCCTTCACGAAGGGCCACGACAACTTCTTTGACGCCAGAGTCACGAAGGTTCAGCGCATGCGCGTGACCTTGGCTACCATATCCGACGACGGCAACTTTTTTGCCTTTGATCAAATTAACATCCGCATCGCGGTCGTAATAAACTCGCATTTTCCTCTCCACTGGTTTGACGCTTGGGCACCGCGACTATATGCGCGGCGATGAATTTTGCAGGGGTTTTACAGGGATGCGGTCCCGCGGGCAATGGCCGCGACGCCTGTTCGCGAAATATCCTTGAGACCCAATGGGCGCATCAAGTCGATAAACGCATCTAATTTCCCGGTATCACCGACGATTTCGAAGACAAAACTCTCGTTTGTACTGTCCACTACACGGGCCCGAAAGATATCAGCGATCCGTAGACTTTCGACCCGCTGATCACCTGTGCACCCGACTTTGACCAAGGCCAGTTCGCGGTCCACGTGCGGTCCTTCAAGGGTCAAATCACTGACCCGGTGGATCGGCACCAAACGGCCCAACTGCGCCTTGATCTGTTCGATGATCATTTCCGTGCCCGATGTCACGATGGTGATACGCGACAAATTATTTTCGTCGCTGACCTCGGCCACGGTTAGGCTTTCGATGTTGTAACCGCGCCCTGAAAACAATCCGACAACACGTGCCAGAACACCCGGTTCGTTATCGACTAAAACCGACATGGTATGTGAATTAATGGGTTCGTCTTTGTTCATGATCCTGATCCTTTGCTGTATTTCTGAGTGGGAGAATGGTGTCGCTTAGACGAGCACCATGCCCTCCTCGGAAACCGGGTTGTCAGCTTTGTCATCAGGACCCAGAAGCATTTCATTGTGTGCCGCACCCGATGGGATCATCGGGTAGCAGTTTTCTTTTTGGTCGACTTGAACATCAGCGATCACCGGACGATCAATCGAAATCATTTCTTTGATCAGATCATCCAAATCATCAACCGAGGTCACCCGCAGGCCAACCATGCCAAACGTTTCGGCCAACTTCACGAAGTCAGGCAGGCTTTCCATGTAGCTTTCGGAATACCGTTTGCCGTGCAGCAATTCCTGCCACTGGCGCACCATCCCCATATAGAAGTTATTCAGAATAAAGCACTTCACCGGCAGGTTATACTGCGAGATCGTCGACAGTTCCTGCATGTTCATCAGGAATGAAGCCTCGCCCGAAATATCCACAACCAGTTTATCCGGATGTGCGACCTGAACGCCCATGGCGGATGGCAGGCCATATCCCATGGTGCCGAGACCGCCCGACGTCATCCAACGGTTTGGCTTTTCAAAGCGATAATACTGTGCCGCCCACATTTGATGCTGACCGACTTCGGTCGTGATGTAGGTGTCTTGGTCTTTGGTCAGGTCATACAGGCGTTGAATAGCGTGCTGTGGCTTGATGATGTCGCCCGATTGGTCGTATTTCAAACAATCGATAGAGCGCCATTCCGCAATCTGTGACCACCATTGTTTCAATGCAGCCGCATCTGGTTTCACCTGAGTCGATTTCCAGACCTTGATCATATCTTCGAGGACATGAGCGATATCGCCGATGATCGGAATATCAACTTTGACGTTTTTGTTGATCGAGCTTGGATCGATATCGATGTGGATCTTCTTGGCGTTCGGTGCGAACGCATCCAGACGACCCGTAATCCGATCATCAAAGCGCGAGCCAACGGCGATCATCACGTCGCAATCGTGCATCGCGTTATTGGCTTCATACGTGCCGTGCATACCAAGCATCCCCAAGAACTGCTTGTTGGATGCTGGAACCGCACCGAGACCCATCAGCGTCAACGTGCACGGATATCCCGTCAGGTTCACGAACTCGGTCATCAATTGAGACGCGCCCGGGCCAGAATTGATGATGCCGCCACCGCCATAGAAAATCGGCTTTTTGGCAGACGCGATCATTTCAACAGCGGCCTTGATCTTATCCAGGTCACCCTTAACCCGTGGTTGGTATTTGCTGAGGTTGATTTTCTCCATCGGCGTATACGTGGTTTCTGCCATGCAAACGTCTTTTGGCAAATCGATGACGACAGGACCCGGACGGCCGGAACGCGCGACATGAAACGCCTCGTGCATCACACGGGATAGGTCCTCAACATCCTTCACCAGATAATTGTGCTTCGTGCACGGGCGGGTAATCCCCGTCGTGTCACATTCCTGGAACGCGTCATTCCCAATCAAATGCGTCGGCACCTGACCCGTCAGGCAGATAATCGGAATAGAATCCATCAAAGCATCTGTAAGACCAGTCACCGCGTTCGTCGCACCCGGGCCAGATGTGACCAAGACAACACCCACTTTTCCGGTCGAACGCGCATATCCTTCTGCGGCATGAACCGCGCCACCTTCTTGGCGGACCAGGATGTGTTTGATCTGATTTTGCTGAAAGAAAGCATCATAGATCGGCAAGACGGCTCCACCCGGATAACCGAACACCACTTCCACGCCCTGATCGGCCAATGCCTTCAGGATGATTTCAGCGCCGGTTAAGTTGGACGTACTCATTTTACAAATCCTTGTGATGTAGCTGTTCTAACAACAATCAACGGTCGGGAACTTCCGCTTCCGACCGTCATATTAATCTGAATTTACGCTGGTTTTTGCCAAGCGCGCGGCAACTTAGAGCGTCAATTGCCCTCGGTCAATACAAACTGACGAATAAATGCAAAGATTTTATCATTATCTCTTTCCATATATTTCTCATCAGAGGTCATATCCGCACGAATCTGACGCTTAAACCATGTGATTTGCCGCTTGGCCAGGTTTCGGGATGATGTTTTGGCCTTAGTGACCGCCGCTTCCAGCGTCATTTCGCCGCGGATCACCCGTAATAGTTCCGCCACGCCAACGGCGCGGGCACTCGGTAAATCACTAGGAATACCAAGCTCTGCAAAGGCTTCAGCCTCGGCCATCGCACCTTGATCCATCATCTGATCGAACCGTGCATTGATCGCGGCATAAATCTCATCACGCGGCGGCATCAGCACAACAGTCCCGTAGCGTGCCGCATACCCCGGCTCGCTGGTTTGGACGCGTTGCCATTCGGATAACGTCTGGCCCGTCGCGGCAAACACAGCGGCAGCCCGGATCAAGCGCTGTCGGTCTGTTGCGGGCAACCGTTCCGATGCCCCTGGATCAACAAGCGCCAGTTCTGTTTTGAAGCGCTCTCCCCCCACCTCGTCAAAATGGCTTTGAACACCTTCAAAGATTTCGACCGGGACTTCGGGAATCTTGGCCAAACCATCGGTTAGCGCCTTGATATACAACCCTGTCCCGCCGGCAATGATCGGCAATTTATCGCGTGCATGAATATCGGTCAGGACATCCTGTGCCATTTTTAACCACATACCTGCCGAGCAACGCTCCGACACGGGCAGGCAGCCGAAAAGATGATGCGGCACGCGGGATTCTTCTTCGTCACTTGGCCGCGCGGTCAAGATTCGCAACTCTTTATAGACCTGCATGCTGTCCGCATTGACGATCTCACCATCAAACGCCTCAGCGATTTGCAGGGCCAACTCGGTTTTTCCACATGCTGTGGGCCCTGCGATGATGACAACCGGTTTCAAATCGGTCACGTTGCTCTCCAAATAGATATCCAGCGAACGCCAATTTGGAGCCGCCCCATGAAATTCGTTCTGACCTTAATAGCCGCCGACGGCACCGCTTTAAACGTAGAAATGATGGAGGGCGTTCGCGATGCCCTCAGATCCCTCGGTGCAGAGACCGGAAGTCTGGACTGGCTGGCCCCAGATCATGCCTGTGATATCTCTTTTAACAACATTGCTCCTGATCAAGCGGACGCTGCGGCCAGGCATGTTATCGGCACACAAACCATCGATTGCATCGCCCAGGAAACCGAGGGTCGGCGCAAATCATTGCTGCTGGCCGACATGGACAGCACCATGGTCACCAGCGAGACCCTGGATGATTTGGCGGCACAAACGGGGCTGGGCGAGGTCATCGCTGACATCACCGCACGTACCATGAACGGTGAACTGGATTTCGCAGAATCTGTCAAAGAACGCGTCATGATGCTCAAAGGTCTGCCAGAAAGTGCACTCGAAGTGGCTTACCATCAGCTCGAATTGTCGCCCGGTGCGACCACTGCGGTCAAAACGATGAAGGCCAACGGCACACATTGTTTATTAATTTCGGGTGGCTTTACCTATTTCACGTCCCGTGTTGCCGAGAGAATTGGCTTCCACGAGCATATGGCCAACGATTTTATGATTGAGGACGGAAAGCTCACGGGCGGTGTGTCCGAACCTGTCTTAACGAAGGAAGTTAAACTCGAAACACTGATCGCGCGCGCAGGCTCGATGGGGATCAGTACAACCGCATCCGTATGTGTCGGTGATGGCGCCAATGACGTGCCGATGCTCAAAGCCGCAGGCCTTGGCGTGGCGTATCGTGGCAAGCCGAGCGTGGTCGCAGAAATCCCCGCCAGACTGGACCATGCCGATCTGACGGGGCTTTTGTATGCGCAGGGTTACCGCCGCGAAGAATTCGTGAACTAACGAGGTTCTTCGCGAAGGGTCGCCGATTAACCTTTGTCGATGCGAATAGCGACAAACCGAAGCCCGCGTTCGCTTTGCACCCGCAGCAGCACAGACTTACGTCCCTGCGCCTTGGCTTGATCGACTTTGCGTTTCACATCTGCAGGCTCGGCGACGTCTTCTTGGCTGACCTGGATGATGCGGTCACCGGGCTGCAAACCTTTTTCTGCAGCAGGACCGTCGGCATCAACATCTGTTACCACGACACCCTTGGCGTCCGCTTCCAGTTTAAATTTCTGACGCATGTCGCCATCAATTCCGACGACTTTTAAGCCAAGCTGTTCAATCTCTTGTTCGCGAGAAGTACTCTTTTCCTTTACAGGTGCAGCGGCAACCTGTGTTGGCTCTTCCTTAAGATGACCCACTTCGACGGCAACTGTGACCCGTTCGCCATCACGCCATACGATGGCATCAACGGTCTCGCCCGGTTCAATATCGGCCACAATTTTTGGCAAGCGGCGCATTTCTGGAACTTCAACACCACCGAATTCCAAAATTACATCACCCGGTTTGAAATCTGCGGATGCTGCGGGGCCATCAGGAACAACACTAGCGATCATCGCACCTGTGGTTTCTTTGAGGCCCAGGCTCTCGGCAATTTCGTCGGTCACAGATTGAATGTGAACACCCAACCAACCGCGGCGCACTTCGCCGTTCTTGATCAATTGACGAATAACAGGAGCTGCCACGTTCGAAGGAATGGCAAAGCCGATCCCGACGCTGCCACCGGTTGGCGAGAAGATCGCCGTGTTAATACCAATAACTTCCCCGTCCATATTAAAGGTCGGACCGCCAGAGTTCCCGCGGTTAATGGATGCATCGGTTTGGAGATAATCATCATAGGGGCCGGAATTAATATCGCGACCACGGGCTGAAATAATCCCTGCCGTCACCGTGCCACCCAGACCAAATGGGTTGCCGATAGCGATAACCCAATCGCCGACTTCCATTTCATCGGAGTCGCCAAATTCGGTTTGCGGTAATTTGATTTCTTCCTCGACCTTCAACACAGCAAGATCGGTCTTGGGATCACGCCCGATTAACGTCGCCTTTAGGCGCGTATCATCATGCAGGATAACGTGAATTTCATCGGCGTCCTGGATCACGTGGTTGTTTGTGACGATGTGGCCTTTGTTATCAATGATAAATCCAGAACCCAATGACGTCGCACGGCGATTCCGTGGCTGCGGGTTGTTGCGCTCAAAGAATTCTTTGAAGAAATCTTCGAATGGTGAGCCCGGCGGCAATTGCGGCATTTCAGGGACAGCACGGCCTTCGACATTTTGAGTCGTTGAAATATTGACGACGGTCGGCAGCAATTTCTTGGCCAAACCAGAGAAGGATTCAGGGGCAGCCTTGGCGAATGCGCCTGTTGTCTGCATCACCAATGCTATGGCCGTCAGGACACAAAGTATCCGCAGAGCCCAATTCATATATGTCGTCTGATCATCCGCCTTGGCGATTGCGCGAGCCTTTTTCATCGATCGTCACTTCCTTTTGTCAAAACTGTCCCAGTAATGTGGGCATAGAATGCCTTGTCGTCCAGGGTCACGGTGTAGTTGCGAATTGTGACGGAAAAGAGGCACCGTCCAATCCCCAAGTTTTCTGCAATCTACACGGCTGACCTTCAGCCTCTGATCAACCAAATTAGAAACACACCAAACACTGCGGCGCCCAAACCAAACGCACGCAGGGTCGATGCCGGTTGATCCAGCACCTGTAACATCATCTTTTTCATAGCGTCAGGGAAGAGCGCATAGCACACGCCCTCGATCACAATCGCGAGACCGAGGGCGGTGATAAACGTCGTCATTGTCTAGATTGCTCCAGACGATGGCTTACTGGCGACTCGTCGGACTGTTACGAGGGCCAGAGTTATTGAAGTATTTGAAGAACTCACTATCCGGTGACAAGACAAGCGTCGTGTCATCGCCGAAAGCTTTTCCATATGCTTCCATGGAGCGATAGAAGTTGAAGAACTCCTGATCTTGACCAAAGGCATCACTAAGAATTTGGTTCTTAGCACCATCGCCCTGACCACGTAGGATTTCAGACGTCCGGTTGGCTTCAGCAAGCAGAACTGTCCGTTGGCGATCTGCTTCAGCCTGAATGGTCAGCTTCTGCTCTTCACCCTTCGCTCGAAGTTCAGCTGCTTGCGCAACACGGTCGGTCCGCATCCGGTTATAAACCGATTGCAGCGTAGTATCTGGCAAATCCGTACGACCGATCCGAAGATCAACCATCTCGACACCAAAGCGAGGTGCCTGGGCTTTGAGAATGCCGAAGATCTTGTTCATCACTTCCACACGCTTAGGCGACAGCATATCCGCCAGTGACACTTTCGCGACTTCTGCACGAACGGCAGAATTCAACTGAGAGCCAAAGACCTGACGGAAGTTACGGTCTGTTTGTGCTGCTTTCAGAAACTCCAACGGATCGACAATTTTGTAACGTGCAAAGCTGTCGACGTTGATTCGTTTCTGATCCGACAACAGGATTTCCTGTGGTTGGGGATCAAGGTCGAGAATCCGACGGTCAAAATATCGAACGTCTTGGATAAACGGCATCTTGAAATTCAAACCAGGTTCTGACGCCACATCAACAGGGTTACCAAACTGCAGAATGAGCGCCTGCTGTGTTTGGTGAACGGTGAACACCGCGCTATATGCGGTGATAGCGCCAGCGACTAGAATGATGCCAAAAATGGCAAGGCCAGTTTTCTTCATTACTGCGTTCCTCCGCTTCTCTTCTGAAGTTCATTAAGTGGCAAGTAAGGCACGACACCGCTTCCACCCGCTTCATTGTCGATGATGATCTTGTTAGAACGCGAAAGGACATCTTCCATCCGCTCCAAGAACAATCGTTGAGTGGTCACGTCTTTGTTTGTTTTATATGTTTCGTAAACAGACAAGAAGCGCGCTGCTTCACCCTCTGCTTCTTTTGTGACCTGTTCTTTATAAGCATTTGCAGCAGCGGTCCGCTTTTCAGCTTCACCTTTTGCACGTGGAACAATGTCGTTCTTGTAGGTGTTGGCTTCGTTCACAGCACGCTCTTGATCCTGTTTCGCACGCTGAACATCGTTAAACGCATCGATGACTTCTTGCGGTGGATCAGATTCAAGCAGTTTGGTCTGGGTGATTAAGATACCCGCGCCGTAGCTGTCCAAAATACCTTGTAGCAATTCCTGGGTCTGCGCTTCAATTTGTTGACGACCAGATACCAGGGCCGCTTCCAAATCAGACTGACCAACGACTTCACGCAACGCACTTTCAGCAGCGATCTTAATCGTGCCTTCGGGGTCGCGAATGTTGAACAAGTAATTGGCCGCACCTTTGATCTGCCACTGAATATCAAAATCGATATCAATAACGTTCTGATCACCGGTCAGCATCAGGCTTTCGCTGGGCACATCACGCTTAGTGGTTGTGCCTTCACCGCCGCGATAACCAATCTGCGTCGTGTTCACCCGCGTCACGTTAGGCGTGTAGACCGTACCAATTGGAGATGGGAACCAATAGTTCAGACCCGGGGTCGTTTCAGACACGAACTTACCGAACAAAAGCTGTACGCCCTGTTCGTCAGGCTGAACGCGATAAAAACCGCTGGCAAACCAGATGGCAACGACCGCAAAACCGACAAGTATAATACCTTTGCCGCTGCCGCCACTGCCAGGCATGAAGCTTTTCAGCTTTTCCTGAGCACGACGAAGGGCTTCTTCGACATCAGGGGGCTGCATGCCACCACCGGGTCCCTGGCCGCCACCGCCGCCAGATCCGCCGCCCCATGGGCCCTGGCCGCCACCGCCGCCGCCGCCCCAAGGGCCGCCTTGTTTATTCGAAGCCATTGTTTCTTATCCTTGCATCAATCAGTGAACCAAGCGTCGGAACATTACCGACGCTGTATCCCTTGTAATTTCCTGCGTTCGCGTTACCTAAAGGGTCACAACGACCGCGCCCGCGTTATACGGCACCCCCCGCAGCGTTTCAAACACTGTTGGTTAACCGGTTGGGAGTGATATCGGCCTGTTTACTGGAGTTTTCAACCATGCCTGACATTACAAATAATGTAATAATTGAGACTTTGAAGTCTGTGACCGACCCATTGAGCGGAAAAGACGTCGTCAGCGCAGGTATGATCCAAGGATTACAGACCCGCGATGGCAACGTTGCGTTCGCGATTGAGGTGCCCGCTGACAAGGGTGGTGAGATGGAACCACTCAGGAAAGAAGCCGAGGACAAGGTCTTCGCACTGTCCGGTGTGGTCTCGGCCACAGTGGTCTTAACAGCCGAGCGCGAAGGTGGTGCAGCACAACCATCTGCCGCCCCTGCGGGCAAACAAACCAGCCCCGGACAACCCGTATCACCAAAAGGCCAGGGCGACATGCTGCCCGGGGTCAAATCGATTATCGCAGTCGCATCGGGCAAGGGTGGCGTCGGGAAATCCACGACAGCCATTAACCTCGCCATGGGTTTGGCGGCAGGCGGCCGTAAGGTCGGTATTTTGGATGCGGACATCTATGGTCCATCCATGCCGCGCATGATGGGGCTTTCTGGACGGCCAAATTCAGCCGACGGCAAAACCCTTGATCCCATGGAAAATTATGGCGTCAAAGTCATGTCCATCGGCTTTATGGTCGACGAAGAAACACCGATGATCTGGCGTGGCCCCATGGTTCAGTCCGCACTAGAGCAAATGATGCGTGACGTGAATTGGGGTGAACTGGACGTTTTGGTCGTTGATATGCCGCCCGGCACGGGTGATGCACAATTGACGATGGCGCAGCGCGTGCCGCTGGCGGGTGCTGTGATTGTATCCACCCCACAAGACATTGCGCTTCTCGATGCGAGAAAAGGCCTTAATATGTTCCGTAAGGTCGATGTCCCCGTATTCGGCATCGTCGAAAACATGAGCTACTTTTTATGCCCGGATAATGGAAAACGATACGACATATTTGGTCACGGCGGCGCGAAACGCGAAGCCGAGCGCATGGGCGTGGATTTCTTGGGCGAAGTCCCCATCGAAATTGCCATCCGCGAGCATTCCGACAATGGCACCCCGATTACCGTTTCCCAACCCGATAGCCAAAGTGCGGCCAACTACCGCGAAATTGCTGAGCGGGTTTGGGCGCATATCGAAAAGGGCCAGGACGGCGGCCAGGCGGCACCCAAGATCGTTATCCAGTAATCAGGTTATGCGCAGATATTATCATCAGGCGGTTTTTGCAGGTATCGCATTGATGATGTTGTCTGTGGGTCTATCGACGCATTCGGCACGGGCGGACACGGTTGTCGCCTTGCCGAAATCGGAATGCCGCGAAGTGCGACACACGCTCGAAAAATACGTTCCGATTGCACCCGGTTTTCGCCAGTTGGATATGAAGTTCCCCAAAAATCCCGAGGGGATCAAAGGAACGCTATGCCGGCTCGTCTCAGTCGGGACGGGTATTCACATGGAAAACGAACAAGTCCGCACATTGCAGGACCTACAAGCGCACATCCGCGCAGCGCTCAAAGAAGAAGACTGGCAAGAAACCGAGCAAACCCAACGTTTCAGCGGCAAATCCAGCCACGGTCGACATGTGTTTGCCATGACCCGCAACAACGCGATTTGCGTGACCACCATCCAGGTTTCAATGATCCCGGGCATCGACACCCCAAAAGCCGCCTATGATAATGGCACCATCTTTTTGGGATCGCTAAAACCACACGAACGCGAATGGTGGGTCGCGGTCGACTGTTTTCATTTTTAAGATTCTTATTCCATCTCTGACATCAACGTCTCGTCAAAAAATCAGGAATTTCGAGTAATTCAAAATGAGAATTGCCTGGTTTTGACACTACAGATTCGTCATCATTTTTGGGTTTTTCTTCTTTTTCTGACTTTAGTTGAACTGAGTGTTTTGGTTTCGGGGGGGGAGGAAGCCAGGTTTCTAAATGCTGACCAATCATTTCATAAAATTTTGGTGCCAAATGTTCAATTTCTTCAATGAAAGTGCGAACTCCACCAAACCGCCGAGCGCTGTTACTGGTCAGCGTGATTTCAAAGGCCTTTATTTCTAAGTTAGAATTTCCGTCCTCTAACTTCCCTGGATCATCTCTTATTTCTGCCAGGGGAAAGACCGTTCGTGTCGAGCGTCCAACCCACAACGCACAAACAAAAACATCCTTGAGTTCAAGGTCTTTCAATTGTCTGAGAAGCCAATTCACTCGCGCTGAATTTCTCACCCGATCCTTCGGCGCATCAATTTGCATACTAACCCTTAAAGAGCGCGTCTGCAGATCGGCAGTTACCAAGATATGCGAAGCCGCATTTGGAACTTCAAACTCCGCTGATAAGAACCCTTTGTCACAAAGGCATTTCAAGTCATCGTCGATACGTTTGTCTTGATTAAGTATGTGCGCCCGCGACATCTTAACGCCAATTCGGCAGGAAATTATCCGTGACATGATGAGCGCGAGATCGCGAACTTCTTGATGCCATGCCTCTACGATAGCCTCGCCATCGTTTTTTGTGACTTTTCCACCCGCCTGAACTTTATCAACGGCATCTGACCATTCCTTTGGCATGGCGTTAAAACCGGTCACACCTGCAGAGGCATGAGAAAAGAATCGAACAAATTCACGCAACAAGAAAGCTTGCTCGGGGTCATCAATGCCTGCTTGTTAGTGCAACAGCACCGCTTCGGTAAGAATTGCACTCCACGACAAGTGAAATAACTCCACTTTCCGAGTAAGATTTTTTGGAAAACTGATGGGATGATGTGTCGGGACGCCAGCAAATTCATTTGAAATTGTCAAAAGTGCATCAATTCCATTGTCCCGTGCCAAACGAAGATATCTCTCTATTTGATCGGGATTCAGAAGATTGTTGCCAATTTTAGCTTCAATCAAGCATGTCCAAACTCGCTTACCCACTTTGATCTGTATTAATCCGTCAGGGCGATCTTTCTTGGAAGAATTGGTGTCACTTTTAAATACGATTTCAGTAAAAGTGTCGACACTGGTTCTTGTACCGATCCGCTGTCCTAACTGATTCAATAGACTATGAGCGAATTGAGGTACTGCAGAGATCACTGAAAGTAAGATTGAAGATGCTCGCTGCTCTTTTCCTGTTTCTGCTATGACCGGAAAGAGCCTTGCGACTTCACCAGATTTTAAATTAGCGGGTAATTCCATATCGCACATGCCCCCAAGATATACGCAATGCGCTTATTATAAGCATGATTACATATTCGAATGCACGCATTAATAGAACTTAAGGAAAGAGAGTGATTTTAAAGCTAAACGCTTATTTTCTCTCCGCCCACACGAACGCGAATGGGGGG
>ENA-UOXV01000125-UOXV01000125.1-marine-metagenome-genome-assembly--contig:-NODE-125-length-98477-cov-9.235699_pt1 | contig 98477 bp, 82 predicted proteins | sample MGYA00238165_ERZ766961 | MGnify/ENA primary metagenome ERZ766961 (study PRJEB28924, sample SAMN03173240) | marine metagenome | biome: Marine; feature: Water; material: Subsurface seawater | place: North...
CATACGCCTGTGCTCCCTGTGCAACTTCATTTGCGGACTGTCCCACTGCCACTTGGAAATCTTCCACGGTTGCCAATCCCGAATCAATCGCTTTATTTACCACCAACGAAGCAGCATCAATCACTTCACCGGTTCCTGATTTTACTACCTGATATCCTTCTAATGTTTTTTCTACTATCAAGATACCCGCGCCGACGCCCAATTCAATCGCGGCCATCGCATCCTCTCCTCCAGAAATCGCAATCGACAATACTCGATCCGCTCCTGCCGCTCCCATAGATTGTATCTTCGCTATCGCCACATCTTTATGATGACCCACCACACTCAAGGCTTCATCGACCTTCGCGTATGCTTCATCTACATACGCCTGTGCTCCCTGTGCAACTTCATTTGCGGACTGTCCCACTGCCACTTGTATGTCTTCAGCTTTATCCACGCCCTCCAAAACAACTTTGTCTAACCTGACTCTCGCCCGATCGATCAAATTACTTAATGCTTCTTGCTGTTCGGCCGCCTCCTGTGCCAATCGATCAATATTACGATCTAATCGGTCCAATTTTTCATTCATGGCTATCCCCAAACCTTGTCCCACTTCTTTTATAGATTGAACAAAACGACGAGCCCGAGCACGCGCACGCGCCAAAAACCCAGTAGCCTTTACTTCCTTCTGCTGCATTCGATTTGACACACGGTTTCCATTCGAGGTAATCCCCTCTTGCACACTCGTTCTCAATTTCTTTGCTCGATCAAGACGTTCTTGTTTATCAAGATTTGCTTCCTTTAAGGCCGCAATTTGTTCCTGTAATTCTTTAATAACAGGATCGTCACTTTCAACCGAAGGAATCGGTGCTATCACTGAAGAATCAATTGAGTTTTGTACATCCGGAAGCGGCTGAGGACCTTGTTTCATAGAAGATTTTAAACAAAATAAAAAGCTTAAATCTCCTTATTATACCACAAAAAAAGAAACCAATCAACATCTTCTATTAATATTTCCTAATCCTTATTTCAACACAAACCCCACAATCTTCCCCGGCACAAAAATTTCTTTCTTAATTTCCCCTTCTGCCAGATATTTTCGAACTTTATCAATTTCTTTCGCCGCCGCAAGAACTTCTTCTTTCGAAGCGTCTTTGGACATTTCTATATCGCCCCGAAGTTTTCCGTTGACCTGAACCGCATAGGTAACCGTGTCATCAATAGTCAAAGCCGGATCATATTCAGGCCAAGCTTCATAGGCAATACTGTCTGCATGGCCTAATTTAGACCAAAACTCTTCGGCTAGATGCGGCGCAAAAGGTGAGAGCAAGAGATTAAACGTCTCAAGTACTTCTTTGGGCACACTGTCTTCTTCAAGCAAAGCATTCGTCAGAATCATCATCTGCGAAATCGCCGTATTGAACTTCATCTGATCAATCTGCTCAGAAACTTGCTTAATAGTCTTATGCAGTAACACTTGATGTTTAAAATCACCTGAAGATTGTGGCTTATTAAAAACTTTAGCCACTCGATCCAACCATTTCCGAAGCCCTCCCACAGAGGTTGTCGACCAAGGCTTTTGTTGGTGAAAAGGTCCCATAAACATTTCATAACACCGCAAAGTATCAGCGCCAAACTCCTGTACGACTTCATCAGGATTCACGACATTCCCAAGAGACTTGGACATCTTCCGACCGTCTTCCGCTTGAATCATCCCCTGATGCCTCAGAGCTGCGAAAGGCTCGTCGTAATCAATAAAACCATGCTTGCAGAGCGCTTTGCAGAAAAATCGCGCATACAGCAGATGCAGCACTGTGTGCTCCGCGCCTCCCACATACAGATCAATCGGCCCCCAATGATTGGCTAATTTTTTATCACAAAAAGTTTCTTCATTCTTCGGATCCATAAACCGCCACATGTACCAAGACGAACACACAAACGTATCCATCGTGTCAGATTCACGTCTCACTATTTTTCTTTCCGCGGCTAATGACCCCGAAGCTTTGAGCTTCTCTTCAATGCGCTGTAAATCTTCTTTCGCATGAAAGCTTTCTGAATGCGTCAAAGGAGACTCCCCCGTCGGCACGAAATCTACATCATGGGGCAAACTCACCGGTAACTCATCATCCGGAATCAAATATTCATTTCCCTGATCATCATAGACCATCGGAATCGGCGCGCCCCAATACCGCTGCCGAGAAACAAGCCAGTCACGAAGTTTGTATTCTGTTCTTCGTATACCTTTATCCTTCTCTTCAAGCCAATCACAAGCCTTTTGAATACCTTCTTCTATGGAAAGGCCATTTAAAAAATCTGAATTGATAATCGTTCCCCCTGTTTTCTGAAAAATATCCTCTAGACCTTCTATAACCGGTCGAATTTCCAAATCATATTTTTGAGCAAACAAATGATCTCTCTCATCATGTCCCGGTACCGCCATCACGGCGCCTGTTCCATACGTCATCAAAACATAATCGGCTACCCACACAGGAACTTCTTCGCCATTTATCGGATTCATCGCATAAGCTCCCGTAAAAACACCCGTTTTTTCTTTTTGTTCTGATCGTTCAAGTGCTGTTTTTTTTCCGGCCGGCCCCACATATGCTGCCACTTCTGTTTTTTGTTCATCGGTCACAATCTTATCCAAAAGAGGATGTTCTGGAGAAACGACAAAAAAAGTAACACCAAAAAGTGTGTCCGGACGAGTCGTAAATACTGAAAATTGATCATTGTTAATTTCAAAATTGACTTCCACTCCCTCACTCCGCCCGATCCAATTGCGCTGATTTACTTTGGTGGATTCGGGCCAGTCAATTGTGTCCAGGCCGGATAATAATCCTGAAACGCCTTCTTGATCTTCAATAAAATCCGTCACCCGAAAAAACCACTGCGTAAGGTTCTTCTGGATCACTTCATGCTTACAACGCTCACAGGCACCATCGACGACCTGTTCATTGGCGAGAACGGTATGACAATCTTCACACCAGTTCACCGGAGCTTTTTTTCGATAGGCGAGATCTTTTTCGTAGAGAAAACGAAAGAACCACTGCGTCCACCGGTAATAATCTGGCAGACAGCTCGCCACTTCACGGCTCCAATCAAAAGAAAATCCTAAAGACTTCAACTGACGCTTAAACGTCTGAATATTATTCAGTGTACTTTTTTCAGGATGAACGTTCGTCTTGATGGCATAATTTTCTGCCGGCAACCCAAAACTATCCCATCCCATGGGATGAAGCACTTCGAATCCCTCATGTCGCTTTTTGCGCGCAATAATATCCGTGGCCGTGTATCCCAAAGGATGCCCCACATGCAGACCCGCTCCCGAAGGATAGGGAAACATATCTAATGCATAATATTTTTCTTTTGATGAATCATCAGACGCCTGAAAAGTTTTGTTGGCTTTCCAAAAATCCTGCCATTTTTTTTCGACGGCTTGATGATCGTAACTCATGATTATTCAATAGTGGAGTAAATACTCAGCATTGCATCCCGAAAACGTTCTGGACCGGAAAACCGAAAGAACGAATTTTTATTGCGTGGAAATTCTAAAATTAACTGATCCCCTGCAAGTTGCTCACTGAACGCTGACACCGGATCCTGATCGCCCAAGATTTCCAGCCAAAATTCTGAATCCTCTTCTCCTGACATATCATGATCAGCGAACCCAATCCGTGCTAAAGCCGATTCCGATTGTCCGAAGTTTCGAAACCAATAACCCCACGGCACTTTCATCGAAAATCCATAATAAGAACTTTCATACAAAAAAGCTTTGGCCGTAATAATATCGGTAAACGCTTGAGGCTCCACCGAAGAGGGCGTCGTCGATTTTTCTTTTTCTGAAGGCAGGGCCACCGCCTCTATCGTTTTTTCTTCAACCGATTCTTCAACCAACGCTTCTTCTTCATCATCTCCAAATAATTTTTCAAAAAACGAAGGCTTTTCTTCCGCTTCTTCTTTTTCTGCCGCACCTTCTAAAGAAGTCTCCTCTGAAGTTTCCAAAATTTCTTCTGGGATCAAAAATTCTGGATCATCCTTAATACGATTCGCTTCTGCTGCCGCCAATACCTTTTGGTGTTTTTCCTGAGCTTTTCGTACATTCGCCTCCCCTTCTACAAAAGAATTCAAAAGCTTATAAAAAGCTGTTTTACGTTCAAAATCCTCAAACCGCGTGGTGAAAACAAAAACATATTTTCGATCATAAAGATTTGAAAACAATGTAATCGTCTTCCTGTTTTGACCCATATCTTCAGAGGTTTCCTGAATCCCCGCCATGTTGGCGATAAGAATATTAGGATCTTGGCCTTTATCTTCTTTTTCTAAATCTCGAACAGAAAATGTCAGGAATACTCGACGCGCTTGGTCGGACTTTTCAATAAAGTGTGCGGTTCCATCTGGAGCCGTTGTATATTCCCATCCCTCAGGATGAGTAAACCCAAACGTTCTTGTCTGGAAAAAAGAATCCTGAGGCACCGATTCTCCACGATCAATATTTTGAACACGAATCGATTCTACCCAAAACACTTCTCGCATCTTTGCCTGTCGACGCACTCCCTCCACTTCCACCTCTCGTCCTTCAAAATCTTCCAAACGAACAATATTCGACGCCAAATAGGCCACTAATTTTTCATCTTTTTCTAATCGATGCGTTGATTGCGTCGAAACCGATACCGAAAAAGGAAATATACGACCCTCAATCGTCTCAACCGGTTCTTCCGGAAGTCGCGTAAAAGGATCCTCCTTTTCCCCAAGACAAGCGGTTAGGAGCATCGAGGCAAAAATAAACGCGAAAGCAATACCTTTTTTCTGAAACATGGGATTATCGCCCGCGATTATAGGATTTTATTCAAAAATAGAAAGTGGATTTTCACTCCCCAAGCCACGCATAAGGCAAAATCTCTCGCAAAGGCTTGCGACTCAAAACCCGCCAACGCTGAGAAAGGCTTTCTTCCTGAGCAATAAATTCCTTTTCTTGAGAAAGTGCGACTTCTCTTTCCGACAAAAGATCATTGAGTTTCATCATCGTAACGGGCCCCACACGGCCGGCCCCAGGCGCCTCCAAAGAATCAATAATGTTATGCTTCAACTGAAAAGTTTTCACCGCGCGCAGGGTACTGGGTCCGAAATAGGCTGTCGGCGAAACCTCAAGCAACTCTCGTTGTACCAAAATCTGCTGAAGACGGAGCACCGCTTCATTCCGAAGCCCCTTTCGAAGCGCTTCTACAAAATGAAAAGAATCCCACAGTCCCGCAATATTTTTTTGCAATTGATGCTGATACAAAGCCTCACTAAGACGTTCTCTCGTCTGAGGACCAAATCCCCCCGCCCCATAAGCTTCCCATGATTCAACAATCAAATGTCGCTTTTGAAAGGTAAAAACCGCCTCTGACAAGATCTGATCAAACACGCCCGTGAGATCGCCTTCATAAAATCCCAAATCTTGCAGTGACTGCTGAAGTCGCGTCACTTCTTCATGCTTCATCCCACGATAAAGATTCGCCGTAAAAATTTCTTTCCCCGGAATATCTACAATCTGATGCAACGCCAAAGGAAGATCGAAATTTACAGTTTCTGCGACACCACTCCCTTCTGGATACACTTCACAAGGAATATGTCGCATACCCCAGGCAAGCGCCCGCAAAAGCCCCTCCTCTCCATACCCCATCCAAAGATCGAGTCGATCATTCACCGCAATAGCTCGTTCTCCTTTCTGAACAATAGCCTGCCCCCGATCATGCACCGTCCCACAGCCAAAACTCGGCACACAAATCCGCGTTCCAAAGGCTATCGACCGAGGCGCCGCCATCATCCCTGGATACACGCCCATACCATCGGCCCCCCGAATACCTCTTCCATTCAGACGAATCTCAGCTTCATAATTCCCCGTTACATAAAAATTCTGATTGGGGAGCGGTGAGTAGTAACCCGTAATCGTAAATGTTTTCTCAATAGGTTCCACACCCAAAACTTCTCCAGGAAGGAGGATCATCCCGAGCAAAAAGAGGCCTAAAACCGTATATTTTTTGTATTTCATGTATGTTTTCTCCAAATTTATAACCCTCTTATGATAAAAAATCAAATTTTTTTAGCCTTCTGTCCATCTAAAAAACAAAAGATTGAGTACAAAAAATTTGACCAAGCTTTGAACACAAATTATATTCGTAATATGTGGCTTTTAAGAAATCTTACTTTTAGTCTGTTGTTGCTTCCCATAGCGACGCATGCTTTTAGTGATATTACTCCGGCTGACCCTCACCGAGATATTTTTTCGCATCTCCAAGAGGTGCGGATCATGGGCGCCCTCCAAGACGGAGGTTTTCATCCCGAAAAAACACTCACTCGAGCCGAAGCCCTGACGATTGCCCTTCGTTCCGGAGATATCAGTATTCCTTCTGAATTTTCAATGGAGACCCTTCCTTTTACGGATGTTGATCCCAACAGCTGGTATGCTCCTTCTATTGCACGGGCCGTCAGCCTTAAAATGATCTCAACACACCAAGATCAATTCCGACCGCTCGATACCGTCACCAAGGCCGAATACCTCGCCCTTCTTTTTCGCACGACACTCGTAGACTTCCGGCCCTATCAGAAAAAAGTCCAAAATATTTCCCTCGACGTCAACGAAGATCACTGGTTTGCGCCAACTTTTGCCTATGCTAAAAAGTTTCAAATCGCACATCTCCCACCGGACCGACTCTACCGTCCTCATAAATATTTAAACCGACGAGAAGGCGCCGTCATGGCCTTTCGACAACTCAAACTTTTTCACGGAACCGAAGTCACGTATAATTTTGTAGAGCTCCAAGCACAAATCCAACAGTTCATCACCCTCCTGCGAGCCGGCGAAAGTGATAAAGCTGAATTTCACCTCCAACGCATCATGGAACTCCAAAGCCTCCTTGCTCGAACCAAGAACAATGAAGATGCTGTCGCCGCACGATCCCTTTCTCTCGCCATGCAACACTTCGCTGAAAGTTTGAAATATTTTCAGTACAAAAAAAACCTCTCCGCCCTCGAACACCTTCATCTTGCCGCCAAACAAACCGAACGGGCTCAAGCAAAGTCTGAAACCCTTGCCCCATTCGCGAAAGAGCTCAGCGGGCTTATTGATGAAACCCTGGTCAGCTTTACCCATCCAAACTATAGAATGACAGCACGATAGAGAATCCTCATAAATGAAAACAAAGAGAGTCTTGACTTTTATTTGATTTTAAAGTATAATAAAACCTTAAGGCAAATATCTGTCAACTCACCCCATGCCCCTCTCTCTTCCAACCCACGCCATCAACTCCCTCAAGGACTTCCTCGCAAAGGATCCTCGGGTGATGATCATTACCCACGCTCACCCAGACGGAGATGCGCTGGGGAGTGCTTTGGCGCTCTACGCCGGCCTCAAATCCATCAAGCGAAAAGTCTCTGTCGCTTGTATTGATGGTGTCCCGGAGAAATTCCAATATCTCACCCATCACAAAGACGTCGTCAAAGATTTTGATGAAAATGAATTAGAGGGCGTGATTTTTGTCGACTGTGGCCATGAAAAAATGTCAAAATTTGCAGAAAGCAAAAAGAAACTTCTTTCTGGCGATATGTTTTCGATGAACATTGACCACCATGCGTCCAACAAAGGATTCGCACAGGTCAACATGGTCCTTACCGAAGCCGCAGCGGCAGCTGAGATCGTCATGGACCTTCTCATTGCCCTAGAGATCAAAATCACCCCTGCCATCGCCACAGCGCTCCTCACAGGACTCTACACCGACACAGGAGGCTTTATGCACCAAAACACAACGCCCAGCGTCTACACCCATGCAGCCGAACTGGTCCGCAAAGGAGGAAACATTCAGACCATTGCCCAAAACCTATTCAACACTTACGACCTCAAAACACTTCGCCTCTGGGGCAAAGTGCTTTCGGGACTGCACATCACCGCGGATGGAGCTGCCATCGTCGGGATAGCGCGTCGTGACTATGAATCCATCGGTGCCACACGAGAAGACCTCGAAGGCGTAATAGACTACATCAACTCTATTCCGGAGGTCCAATACTCCGTCATGCTGTCGGAAGACAACAAAGGCAACGTCAAAGCCAGTCTTCGTACTCGAAAACCAGATATTGATGTCAAGGCGCTCGCCGAAAAATTCGGAGGCGGTGGCCATATCAAAGCTTCTGGGTTCATGATTCCCGGCGGACATTTAGAAAAACAAATCAAGTGGAAGATTGTCCAATCCGAAAAGAAAGAAAAGTAAGACAATAATAAAAACCACAAAAAACAAACCTCTCCCAATATCGCTCGTCTGCGATATATTTTTTAGTATCTTTTTTTAGGCGGCCAAAACTCTCTCAACTCTTCCTGGGAAGTTAAGAATATCACCCCCTTTGCTGGAAGAAAGACTGTTCTCCCAATCCGTCGTCAAAAGAAGTGTTTCAATAGCATCATCCCCCGCAAATAAAACCTCCGCCGCATTCCCTTTCATAAGGTGATCTCTCGAATATTCAAAAACTTCTTTATATTCTGGATTTCTCGCCAATAAATCTTTGGTTTCACCCTCCGTAGAAATATGATTATACCCTTTGTATTTCAAAGCATGTTCCATTTTTTCTTGATCCTCAGTGGACATATTCCGAAGACGCATAAGCCTTTTCATCAAAGGCAAAAATTGCTGATCTCGGGTCGTATTAATGGAAGCAATCCCATACTCCCCTGTATCTTCAAGCGCATCCCCCGACCAAATATTCGCGCGAAGGGTTCCGGCAGAAAAGTTTCCCTGAATCGTCTGTAGAACCGTCAAAACAATACGAAGTCTCCCCGCCGCAGCCTTAAGGATACGTTCTTTGTCTTTTTTCCAAAATTCAGCATCGCCGTGCTCTTTATTATTCGTCCGAATCAAATCAGAAATTTCTGCAAAATAATCATTTCCATGGACCAAAAAGTTTCGCCAAAAGTCGGGAGAATACTTTGAGTTCGCCTCAGATCGCTGTGTCAAAGCTGTCTGGACGGCATCAAGATTCCAGGAAGCAAAGAAAGCTCCTGCATCATCATGATCCACATTCCCATCACTCCCTCGTTGCATACGACTCACCCGTCCGCTCGCTTCGCTGGACTGAATCACATTCTGATAGAAGAATTTACGCAACTTTATTTTTGTCGACGGATCTAATGGATTATAACTGCCGCCCGCATCACCCATAAATTCACTCCAACAATTCATATCATGTGCACTCCAAATTTTCTCATGAGCCCCAGGCGTATTTTTTGGGACAATCCAACCATCTTTTTTGGGCGATGTTTTATCCATCAAAAAGTCCAAATGAGGAAACACACCCATTTTTTCTCCAGCAATATTTGAAAAGAAATCTTTCGGCAAAAGTGTCTGCCCAAAACTATTTTTGAGCGTCACACCCTGAATAATATAATACCAACGAATATCCGGAACTCCGTTTAGTTTTCCATTATCAAACGATCGGTACAAGAACCCCGCATATTTCGCCGGATCCACATCTTCAATATTCCCACTTTTCCAATTCTTCAACATATCCGCAAGAATCCTTTCTCGTGGTTTCGTCGGATCATCTTCATATCCATCGAACTCACCATTATGAAGTTCTCGTGCCGCCTTGGATTTACTTTCCATGCTCTGGTCCCACCCACGAAACACCTCTGACGTCCAAATCGACTCACAGGCATCCTGAACCGATCGACGAATATCACTAAACGGAGACTCCATCGTCGTCCCTTCAAAAGAAATTCCGCCTTTTAGGTTTTGCAATGTTTGCCACAATCGAGGATCATCCCACTTCATAAATCCTTTTTCGATCAACAACTCGATACAAGCCCGCACCTCATCCTGATCTTTTGAATCATACATGGATCGCTGCATCGTCCAGGGTTCTTTTTCTCGGTATCGTGTTTTGAATTCATCTACCCGCGCGGTTTCTGACTCTTCGGCTAACCGAGAAAACTCCGCGGCAAATCGATTGGTTCTATCCCCAAACACACTCTGTCCAATCCCCGCAACAGCTCGATCTGAGTTTCGTTTCCACTTTTTTTCCATGGCATCCAGCGAGATCTTCACCGCCTGCCAAATATCATAAAACGAAACCATGTTGACCTCAAAATTTACGCCCAACCCCAAAAATGTACTGTCTAATTTTGATTTTTGTTTGTCATAACCATTGATCCAATTATCAAAGACTTCAATCGATTCATTCGCATCCTTAACCGAGACGGTCATATCCGCAAGAATCCTTACAAAATCCTCAACTTTATCTTCTCGACCCTTAAGCGTACCCAAATCATTATACTGCTCAATAAACTCATTCGCCATAAGATCCCAGGCTTGAGAGTATCCCGCAGCCTGCTTCTCATGAGACTCAAGCATCCGCATAATAGCACCAACATCTGAGCCTGTTTTTTTCATAAGACGGTTCACCCGGACATCACTATCCCTTCCCAACAATGAATCATACCCGACTCTCTCTCGAATATTAGCAAGAGACGCTTTATACGCCGCATTCGCTTCATCCGCTTTCTTTCTCTGTTTATCATAATAATCCTTAATAATCTTCCGTTGATTGCCTGACTCACGCACTTTTTTTTCTGAATCAGATTCCCCAATCCCCAAAAGAGGACCTTTTTTATCTTCTTTGATACCCGGCTCAATATCCCCCGCCATCGACATCTTTTCGGCCTCCTTCTCATTTTCCAAAATTTGATTATAAAGTTTGGCAATCGCCGTCTCCACTTCCTCTATTTTCTCTTCAAGAGCATTAATATTCTTCTGAACTTTGCGTCGAGCCCTTCGTCCAAAATAAGAATCTTCTGAATGCTTTTCCAATTCCGTTTTCTCCGCGACCAACTGAGAACGAAACTTCGACAGAGCCACCTCTTGTTCTGCCTGCTGCTCTCGCTTCTTTTCAATAAGTTTTTGTTGATTTTTAACATTTTTTACCGAGGCCTTCGCTAAGACATCCGTCGGAGCAAATAAACCATCTCTCATTTTACGCCGATCGGCTACGCCTTGGGCCCGCTCATCAAGCGTATCCACTCGCTCTACAACCGCTCCCATATCATACCGTCGTCGAAGACCCGTAAACGCCCCCTGAGAACTTTCATCCAAACCATGCGCCAAGGTGCCCAACGTTTCAGCTTTAGCCATCAAGGCTAATCGCTCTGTTTCCTCCGTGGTAGGATTCCCCGAAGCATCTGTCTGTTGGGTATCCAAAAGTCCATGCCACGTTTCTTGATGGCCGACAAATTCTTCCAAACGATTCGAAAGAGACGCCTGCACCTGGGACAATTCTGCCCACTGGGCTTCTTGCTGTTTGATCGCGACAATATCCGGTGCGGTCTTGTTTCGACTCGCAGCGCGAATCTCGTCCCGTCGGGTCTCCATCTGCGTCGTAACCCGATCGATCAAGATATTAAAACCAGACGCCACCTGTCCCCGCGCCGTATTACGCTGAGCCATAAAATCCAATCGATCCGCGACCAAAAGATCCAAAGCCTCCTGATTTCGAGCACGAATATCATCCCAGGGCACGCCTGCCGGTCTACCACGCAAAACATTTTGAACCCCCGTCAGCATATCCAGAGCCCGATTAAAATCACGTTCTCCATCCTTAAATTTTCCGATTTGACCGATCATTTCCAAATGAGCTTCTGTCGCCATCCGCAAAGGTTGCTCTCCCACAGGTCCCGTCAGCGCTGTCAGTGTACGCGTCGCTTCCCCGATCGATCCGAGAGCGGAGGTTCGTTTTTCTTCCGCTTTCAAAACCTGTGATTCTACGGCCTTATACACCTGACTCAAAACCATGTTCTCCGCCGGCCCCCCACCGCCACCAATCGAACCCAAAATCGTTGCCACCTGAGTGCGCGTACTCGCATCCAAAGTGTCTAATTTATCGTTTTGCTCCGTTGATAGCGTCACCAAGTCCTCCAGAATATCCTCAACACTCCGCGCGCAGACACGACGTCGCCAGTCATGGGAATCATCACGGAACCACGCGTTTAAGAATTTCATAACTCAGAGATCTGATTAATCTTATTATTTTACCATAAAAACGTATGAAGGAGTAGGCCTGTTACATACTTTTCACTAGCTCTAAATTAAAAATATTTTAAAGTAGTGTTTATGGTCCGGACGGCGGTGTCGTCGGTTTTTGAGTATATTTCTTAAGATCAGCAGCGTTAAACCCACCCTTATTGAAAACCTGTTCTTCCAATTCTTTCATCTGTTCAGGTGTAATCTGAAAATTCGCATCATGTTTTTCTCGAATATCATCCAAAGCATGTTTAAATTTATCAAATTCCCCGGCTTCAAAAGGAAGCGTATGTTCCCCCACCGTAGCAAATGCCTTATGACCAGCAACTTGAAGCCCCCCCTGTTTCGATACATCCGCCGTAGGCGTTGCATCCGAAACAGAAAATTTAAGCTGGCTCGAATCAATATTAAATACTGATTTCCAAATAGCGGCTTGCTCTTTCAAAGACTCTTTTTCCGCAATCTTAATAAATTGCTCACGAGCCTTCGCTTTCTCCTCAAGACTCTTATTTTTTAAAGGACCATGTTTTTTCGCCATCGTATCAAAATACTTCCCAGCATATTGTCGATTATTTTGGAATACATCAGCCCCATGCTTATTAATATTCTCAACGATACCCCTTCTGTCTATAGAACTATGCCCATTTATATTCCTATTCAAATCATTCAAAGCATCCGTTTGCTTTTTCTGCACCCCCGGATCGACATTTCCAAACATCTTCCGGAGTTCCGCACGCTGTGTCCCGAGTTCAGCCTCACGCGAACTCTGCATCACCGAAGGTAATTTCGACAAGGCCGCAAGTCCCACCGGACTTCCTCCAGGAATCGGAATCATAGGACGATCCACCGTCCATGACTTCGCCCAGTAGCCTCCCACGGTTTCGGCTGCGCCTCGGATCTGATCGACAATTTTTTGCGCGGCGGTTCCTTCCAGCGCCCAAAACGCCAATTTCCAAAAAATAATCACCGTCGCAATCTGCCACAAAATAGAAGCCGGTCCCGCACCGAATTGATTCAAGGACGGCCCGAGTTGAATCATCTGAATAGGACCCTCCCCCGCCAAAGAAACCATATCAATTTGCACCATCAATAAAATCATGGTGACCACTAAGATAGCGGCAAATTTAATCGGCACTAAAAGATAAGTAATCACCTGCCCCGACGCCTTACTCGAGTCCCCGACCCCCATGATCATCCCCACCACCAAGAAGGGCGAAAACACCATCATGATCCAGAGAACAACGACCCGCAGCAATAACACCACAAAGAGGGCGACCATCGCCACAATAAAGGCCAATCCCATAATCAAAGAAAATAAAACATTATCCACGACCTCGGTCCAACTGTCCGTATTAGCCGCCAAAGCTGGCAACCGCTCAAAATGCTGGAAGAACGACCCAAAGGTCATAAAAAGCGTAATCGCCGAATATTCATTCGGATCAAGATGATCCCCCTGTTCATTCCAAAATTCTTGATTTACATAGAAGAAACATTCCTCATAAAAATCAGCTTTCTTGGAATCATTCACCCCCTTACACATCGTATGATTCACCCATTCATAAAACCTTTTACAATCCGGACTCGAACCGGCCTTCGGCAACGTACATTTCTCCCCTTTATCATTAAAAGGCGATTCCATGACCTTTTTCAACTGATGCAGTTCTCCTTTCGATTCCATGGTTGATCCCGCGATGGAAAGAATCGCTTCTGTTGCCACCTGCGTAGCATCAACTAACACGCGAAACCCCAACAGGGAAAAGTTCACCGCAATCAATGCCAAGATAATCTTGGGAAGTTTTTCTTTAATCGTCCAATTACCTCCCCCCGCAATCCCAGAAAACAGATTCGAAAAAGCGAGAAACAAAAGCATAATCACAAATCCAATATTCGTAATATTCCGCACAATAACCCACATAGACCGAATCGCATCCATCGTCTCCTCTGCCAAAATCAAGTCACTCGTCATGAGTTTTTCCCCCCAACTCATGAACAAGAACGCCAAAAACGTTAAGACCTTGATCATCAGCGACGCAAGCGTGGTAAAGCTTTCCAAAGCTTCTGATGAAGTATCCTGTGCATTCAGCCCTCCAGAAGCAAACACTTCCCCTCCGAAACCAAACGATCCCAATAACAATCCGCCTCCGACCAGAAGCCAGCGGTTTTGAGAGAGATATCGAGTGATGGTTTTAAACATAAGAGAGAAAATAATTCATAAAGATTTAAGCGGGTGCCACCGGCGGTGTTACAGGAGGAGTTTCGGGCGGTGTTGAGGACGTATCCGCGACTTCCGACTCCACCGGAGGGTTGATCCCCCCCATATCAATACTGGTAATCTTTTTACCAAGGCGAGGCTGAAGACCTCCCAAAAACGTTCCTGAATAACTCACCGTAAAGTTTTGACCCAAGAAAGACTCCCCCAGAAAAAGTTTAACCGTGCCTTTCTCTTTTCTATTTTTATCTAATAACGTTCCATAAATATCTGGAGAAATAATCTTGGTTCCCTTGTCTGTTTTTTTTGCACGAGACCCGAGGGGCAACCATCGATCCTTGAGCTTCATGTTTCGAATATATAATTGCTTACCATTCGCAAGATTCATCGTAACATCCAGGGATCTTTTTTCTCGGTTATCCAAAAGCTGTTCTCGAAGAGTATGGACTTGATCCATAACATTATAATAAGTAGACGACTCTATCGGATTATTTTTTGCCACGACATTATACTGGTCCATGATATGCGATCGAAGACTCTGTAAGTCTCCCGTCAAGAATTCTCGCTGATCTTCTCCTTTAAATAATTCATAAAACGCTCGAATTTGATCCTTATCCTTTAAACCTTCCATCTTATTTGCCTGAACGTTATCCACCAGATTATGAGAGAGCAAAACCGCGACGGTTTTTTTCCATTTGCCTCTGATACGAAACGTATTTGAGGGCGGTTTGGTAAGCGCTGCATGAAGATTCTTTTGTTCTCGTCTCGATAAATCCGAAGAAGAAGGTAATGTTTTTCGCACCTTTGCACGCTCCTCCCCTTTCAAAAAATCTTTTCCCATCTTAACGCCCGCTGTAATTTTTTTCCACAACCAAATTCCGCCACCAAGAGCCACCACGGCCATCGCCCACGAGGCCAAAAGCATCCCCGACCCATTCAGCGCCAAGAACTTCATAATCCCTTTTCGCTCTTTTTTAGGAAGATCTTTGGTGATTTTCGGTAAAAGTTCGGCCAGGTCATGATCTTCATACCGCCCAACAAATCTTTCCACCGAAGGATCATACTTCCCCCCGGTCTTTCCATCGGCCCAAAGATCTTCAAAGGTTTTCATAAATTTCGCTCGATCCGAAGACGTCGCTTCTACCTGAAAAAATCTCAAAACATCGCCCGCACTCTGTGTCAATAACGCCCGAGAAGCATTTTTTTGATCCCATTTTCCCTCCTTAAGATCTACCATAAACTGATCTAACTCCTCAGCGTTAAAAGACTGACTTGAGCAACGAAACACATACACCGCCATATCATAGATCTGATGATCCTTCGATTCTTTTGATTCTTTAAACGCCTTCAAATCAGCCTCCTCAACCGCATCTTCCATCTGAATGGAATCCACACTATCAAGCCGCAAAAGATCGGCCAAATTTTTCGCCGCAGGACGAGTAACTTCATTATCAACCGCCACAATCCATCTAAAAACACGGGGAAGATCCGCCGGAATCGGAGTATTTTCCCCCGCCGCATAACGATCCAAGAAATCCGCCCAATGCTCACGTCCAGGCGCTAAATACTCCTTATGCATCTCCCGAGCTACGAGTTTCGTTTTCAACAACGCCGACTTCAAAGTCAGAGGCTTTTCCCCTCGCTGATCTTGACGATACTGCTCCATCCAAACAAAAGATTTTTGATACTCCTTTGGCATATAGGGCAAAAGAGCGCCCATGTTTTTATAATTTTCTGGATCACTGAGAAGTTGACGAAGATCTTCTTGGCTCCGCACCCCGTTGTTTAAATAACGAAACCCAGCAACAGCTCCATGTTCCTTTACCTCTCGTATCAAATCCCAACTCGCAACACCGTGAATAGTATTCATCACAACACGACCAACACCTCGAGCTCCCGTTCCCGCATAATGAGCGGTCTTCTCAACCCCTTTCGTGATCATCGGTGTGACATCTTTGTGTCCAAAAATAGTCGCGGCCACAATCGCACCCGTCGCCCAAGACATATGTTTTTTCTGCCCCCACCAACCGTGGAGAACCTTATGTCCAAAAACAGCGCCAAAACCCCCCGCCACCGTCGCCACCCCAAGATCAAAATTCAAAAGTCCAAACTGATCCGCTTCTTTACCATCGACCATATTCCCCGCGCCCTTCAGCACAGAAAATACATTTTTCATATTTATATTATTCTCAATCATCCATTTCATATCTTCAGAAGAGGTTCCCTTGAGCGTCATGAAAAGCTCCCGTCCTAAATTCTGAATAGCCGAATCATCAAACATCTTTTGAATTTCTGCCGCCTCAGCTTCTGTAAAGTCCGGACCATTCAAAACCGTATCCGTTCCATTTTCTTCAAGCGGAATATGCGTCAAGGTCCGAACCGATTGGCTGTCCGCAGCTTTCCCCAAAAGATCTCCTGTTTCTGATATCACCGCTTTGGGTAAAGATAATACACCAGGTGTTCCCGCCATATTTCGATCAAGATTAGCCGGAGATTCTTTCAGAGCGCTTCCAATAGCCTTTGGATCCACCTGTTTGGCAGCCTCAACCCCGGACTTCAGGACCTGCCCCGTGTTCGTACTCAAGACCTTCAAACGCGTTTTGGTACTGGCAATAACCCCCATCTTTGCTTGCATACGTTCCTGAATCTCTTGATAAACACGATTAAAATTATCAATTTTAAATCGAAGAGCATCAATCTTTTCCCGATCTTGAGCCAAATCTGCACGATACGCATCCAGCTCCTGTCGTGTAGAAGAAGGATTTTCATAGAGCCCATCCACTCGTTTGAGTGAATCAGCATATGATGAATTGAGGTTTTTATCAGCCATGAAAATTAAAGCTTAAGGGCTCGAACCCAAAGATCGATCAAGTTTTCTCGTTTCTCAGAAAGTTCTAGAAGATCAACCTGTTCAAATCCCAATCGAAAAAAATGCGGATCATTAGATCCCATCTGCAGGCTTATTTTACGATCCTGCCCTTTTTTGAATTGCAAATGCACCACAGAAACTCCCTGGTCATAAACAAACCAAAACCCAGACAGGTCCTCCAGGGGAACAAGCTGCTGATCAATCACCACCGCCCGTTCAAAAACACGGATGTGATGCACTTCGTCTCCCTGCCGATGAGCCCAAAAGTATACCGCCGCGACCACAAAGAAAGTAAACGCCATCACCCAATCCCCACCGGACAAAAGAGCCCACAAGGCCCCGCCAAAGAGAATCAAACAAAAAAGAGTAATCCAAAGCCAACCTCGTTGGTGGGGATGATAATCAAACGCCTCCCAAGAGAAAACTTCCTCTCCTGGCTGAAAATCCAATCGGTGCTGTTCTGAAATATCAACCATTATTATTTATTAAACTATCAAAAGATTATACCAAATTATAGGCCTTCTGTCCAGCCCCCCCAATAGGGGAAAGAATACACAAGAAAGAAATTGAAATCTGAAGCCCTCAGGCTATACTGCGACCATGAAAGCGCTGATTCTTGCCGGCGGATTTGCTACGCGCCTCTGGCCACTCACCGAACAACGGGCAAAACCCTTGCTAATTCTCAATGGAAAAACCATTTTGGCCCATCTTCTGGATAAAATTCCAGAGACCATGGAAACTATTCTTTTGACGAACAAAAAATTTGAACAACACTTTCAGGAAGAACTTCATAGACTCAAAAGAAGAAATGTTGAAATATTTTGCGAAGACGCCCACGCCGAAGGCGAAAAACTCGGAGCCCTTCGTGCGGTCTCGGTCGCCATTCAGCACTACCACATCAATGAATCCATCATCATTTTGGCCGGAGATAATTTGCTTCCCGAACTCAATATTGAACAACTTTTTTGTTCAGAAAAAGAGGCTTCTATTGCAGTCCAAGATGTCGGTGATACATTCGAAGCTAGAAAATTTGGTGTCATAGAAATCAATCCCAATGATCCTGATTCGGTGATAGGATTTGAAGAAAAACCCACGTCCCCACGATCCACGCTGGTTTCCACCGGTTGCACCAGTATCGGAAAAGATCTTTTCCCCAAACTTCACGACCTCTCCCAACGGTCTCCCGATCGCCTGGGCGACATTTTTTCTCACCTTTTGGAACACCAAACACCCATTCGTGCCATCCAAGTTCCCGGAGCCTGGTTCGATGTTGGAAGCTTTGACACGTATCTCGCCGCCCACCGACAACTCCAAACACCCGCCATACAAATTCATCCAACCGCCAAAGTATCACTGAACCAATGTTCAGGAAAAGTATTTATCGGTCCCGGGTGTGTCGTCAAAAACTGCAAAATAAGAGATTCCATTCTTTACGAAAACAGTATCCTCGAAAACTGTTCTCTTTCGAGTGTCATTATCGATGAAAACTGTGATCTCGAAGGACTCGATCTCAATCACAAACTCATCCGTCGCCAAACAAAGCTCAAATCAAAGCACGCGTAAATCAAGGCATCGTCGTCATTTGTTGACGAATATCTAACACACGATCGCTTCGGACACCTTCCAAAGTGCGATCCTTCTTATTTTGACGGAGCACAATACCCATAACCTCCCCAGAAGCACTAAAAACAGGCGTCCCAGGAATAAAGTTCTCGGTATCGCCCTCCAAAACAAACCAATCTTTAGAATCGGCCCCCAAAGCCATAACCGTAACCTCACGATGGCTCCATCCATCAAACCAATACAAATCACTTCCTACCGCGATAGATTGATCCGACCAATGCGGGACTCTTCCTCGCCAAGACGGCATCTGAAAAAACAATAAATCACGATCAAAATCACGCGCCTGAACCACGATCGATTGATCTTTCCAAAAAAGAACCTCTCGGTTCTGCCAGGCCTGATCCGAGGTCACAAAGAGATTTTTTGATAAGGGCAAAGCCATTGCCACACGCGCATCCTGACCATCGTGTAATAACACATGGGGCGGCAACTGAACCCGCGGTTCTTCGACCGCACCACAGCCGGCCAAAAACACAACCACCAGAAAGACAATAATTTTTTGCATAGCATTGGATTCACGTCTTCCTCTTCACCTAACGACGGTAGTTTACCACTGTATTAGTGGGGAGTCCATCCACAAAATACCCAGACATCCAATCCTCTGAAGAAGTCGAATGAGGACGTCCAGAATGATCAGACCAAACAAAGCGCGTACTTCCGGTCCGCACCTGAGAGAGTCTCCCCACCTGACGAGAAGAATCTCCTAAGATCTGAACGCCCACAGAATCGTTATTGGAAGCCGTCCCCTTTTCTGAAAGTCGAGCTTTAAGAACATATTCCGCTCGAGATTTTCGTGGAACCAAAACTTCATTAAGGGCATCAAAATGAACAATATCCCCCGTCATCCCTAATGAATCAAATTCTACAAGGGAGACTTCGTTCCCATTGATAACACGACGAATCGCAAGATCATCCGGCACCCCGTCTCCGGTTAATTTCAAACCGCCCAACCGAACATGGAACGAAATTCTTCCCAACGAAACATCTCGTGCTCCACCATTTTCAATCACAAAACGATAAATCGGCGCAAGATTATCTGTCACCGCCAGTGAAAAATTATTCTGCGCAGGTCGCAAGGTAATCTGGCCCCCGGTAACAAAGAAGGTATCCGCCTGAACCGAGAAATTTTTCTGACTCTCTGGAACCTCTTTCCCCGAGCCCAGTCCCCGAACATCAACCCCCGAAGTCAAAAGATTAAGCTTGAAGTTCGTATTCAACGTTCCGACACGAACAGAATCCTCCACTCTCACACGGAACCCAATCCGACGCTCGCCATTACGCGGCACAAAAATCGAGGTACTCAGATCAAAATGAGCTCGCCCATTAAGAAATCGAGATTCATCCACCACCTGTCCGGTTTTCAGATCCACTGCCTGAATACGATCAATGAAATGATCAACATCCCCACCGGACAACTGCTCCGTCACGGTCAAAGAATCAATAACAAAATCATCGTAATGTGCTTGGAAATTCACCGCTAAAACAAATTCTTCTTCTCCCGCACTCAAGGATCGTCCATAAATTTGATGGGAATATCCCGCAAAAACACTCGCTGCATTCACGATCGGAACCGGATCAAAAACTATTTTTTGGGAAACTTTGTTGCCACGAATAACAACCGGAATTTCTTTTTTCCCCGTTTCCGTTCCAAACATAATCGATTCTAATTGAATCTGAAGAGTCCCTGGTAAATGTGGTAAGCGAGAAGAATCTTGGATTCTCAAGCCAATATCAAAAGCCTTGGTCTCCCCCACCGAAAGCCGATACTCAGGAAGATACAAATTCACCGTGCCATCCTCTTCAAACGGAAAGGAGCCTCCATTCACGACCAAAGAAAATTGCGTCAAATCATCCGTCAAAGTTCCTTCTGAATCCAGAATACTCCACCGCATACGCTTAAGATTTGCCGCCTGCAAAAAATCCGTCGTTTTATAATTTTTCCGATGCGAAACCCCCAAACGGAAAAGAGGAATTTCTGCTTGGTCAATAATTTTAACAGCCTGTCTCTGACGCAACGAACGAACACTCACCACCGCTGTCGTCGGCAAACTCATATCCCCTGTGAGTCGAGAAACGCCTCTAGATTGACTCTGTCGACGTTTGTACGTGGTCTGACTGGGCGCGCGACGACGCTGACGAATAACACTCGCCGTCGAAGGTCGAATCGATGTACGCGCTCTTTTCTGACGAGCTGAACGCACACGTTGTCGTGAAGATGAAAGAGACGGCTTTACCCGCCGAACCGTTCGCCGAATAATGTTTGTCGGCTGAGCTCGATATCGATTACGAGATTTCCAATACTGTGATAAAGATGTTTCTTCGTAGGACTGCGCATAAGCCGTCGTCCCAAACCCGAACCATAAACCCACTAATGCCAGCCAAGAAAGAAACAATTTCATAAAACAAAACGAGAAAGAAGACACCTCTTTAATATTTTAACGGAAAAGATAAAAAAGTGTGACAACGAAATTAAGAAGCAATTAAGAAAATGAGCCTCTGTGATGAAAACACAGACGCTCATTTTCTAAAATGCGGGCGGAACTTTTATTCGACCAGAAGCGTGAATGAATCAAAAATCTTCTTGATCGTCGAAAGATAAGATCGTCCCCGACTCAATGGCGTCCGGGCATCAATAAGGTAAACACTTCCATCAGGAGCGTGTACAAAATAACGAGTAATATACACTTCATTATCCCCCACTCGTCCGGAAAAACTTTCTGTATAGGTTTCTGTCTGAAGCGTAGAATCACTCAACGCATTCTGGAAATGAGACTGACGAACAACGCGAGACGTACTCAAGATACGCTCGGCAGGATTTTTATGATTTTCATCTAAAGAGTAAGCAACAGAACAAGCAAAGAAACTCACATTCGAACATTTTTTGAATCGCTTCAGTGTTACCAGCAGATCTCCTTGTTGATTAATAAATCGATATGAATGACCAATGGCAGTAGGTCTCCATCCCTTTGGCATACTCAAAGCAAAGGATTCGTTCGCATAACGAACAAATGAATGTTTATTCTCAGGAATACTTTTGAATTCAACCGCATTTCGTTTTGAACGTGCGGTCCAAGGCTGGATACGATCTGTTGAATGACGTCGTGGATAACTCGCATTCGAGTAATCTCGACGAGCAAAGGCATTTCGTTTTGCGCCCTGTTTATATCTCAAATTCCGTGAAGGATTTACGCCACGACCATCCTTGTGACCATAATCAAAAGATTTGTAATCAAGTTTGTCCTGCGTTCCATGTTTTTGATAGAGGTAATTGTGATAAGCATCACGAGAAGCCAAAGAGACGGGAACAAGGGCGGCTCCAAAGAGAACCAATGCGATCGTAAGCAGTCCGAATTTTTTCATAAAGAAGAGTGTAAAAAAGAATACAAAATAAGATTACTGAAATTTAAAGTGAGCAAAAGCCAAATCCGCAATTTCAGAAGCATCTCGAGCATCTGAAATATCGGTTACCAGTTGAACCATGACAATAGATTCATCACGAGGGTCTAGCGCATAGAAGTGAATGTAAAGCTGTTCTTGTCCCATCCATTGCGCCGTAAACGTCTCACGAGCAACTGGGTGACGCATACGATCTCCCAACAAGGTGCGTGACAACTTAGCCTCTCTGCCCTGCTGAAAAACAAAGGATAGGTCTTGTTCTGATAAAAAATCTGATTTCAAGTCACGAATACAACGAGCGAATTGATACCCACGACATGTATATCGTGCCGGAGTACGAACAACACGAACCTTCAAGGGACCACGACGACTCTCATACGTGAGATCATCAACCTTTTTAAAAGCATCCGGAAGATTAAGAACAACTTCATCAGGACTCAAGACCGAACGAAACGTCGTTCCTTTTTGCGAAAACTTAATCGTACGATCAAGATGAGGCTTTTGATTATAGGCCTGTGAAATATCATTATTGCGAACCACTACTTTCCCGAGTCCTGAAGCCCGAACATTTTCTGCTCGTGGATAAAACTGAGGATTGGCCAATCGATTAATTTCACGGGCAATACGAGGATTTCGAACCCGAGCTTTTCGATATCGAGAGTAGAGGCCTCCTGGATTTTTACGAACAGACTCACAAGGAGAAAGCGTATTTTGTTTCCGTCCATAAGCATTCCGACGATGTGCATTAGAATAACTCCAATACCCTCGACGATTCGAGAAAGGACGATAGACACCACGAGAAGAAGATGAGCTTCCCTGGAAAGAAGCCTTGCAAGCAAGCTCCTCTGCATCAGAGGTAAAGAGAAACGCCGTCGAAAGCAAGAGAAGTCCGAAAACCGAAAGAAGAAGTTTGCGCATATTAAGGGGGGAGAAATAAAAGATATAAAAAGAAACAAAAAATGCTGGGAAGAATCCCAACCTTTTTTGTGTCTGTTTTATGTTCGCCTTCTTCTTTAAATGATTTCTACACTTTTGTCAAATCTTTTTTATGTTTTTACATATTTATCACACAAGGCAATGCGCCTATTCACTGAACAAAAGCGATGAAAATGTTTTTTGTATTTTTCGAATGTCAGAGAGCAATGCATCGTTTTTCTCAGGGGCTTCCATCGTAATCACCCATATATGATGACGTCCGGGAACCCGAAAAACTAATTGTCCAAAACGCTTCCCCTCCGTTCGATACAAATGAAATCGTCCAAGCTCTCCTTTCATACTACTCTTACGTGCCAGATTTCCTTTCGCATGACTGAGCGCCAGTTGCAAGTTTCGTTTTTGAAGAAGATTCCGAGCATCAAAATTTTCCCCACCACGACGAATCAATAGATTGGCGGCATCTTCCAAACACCGTCGAACAATACGAGGCGTCTGACTCGCACACACATCAGCTGTAGCCCTGATGACAACCTTCGTCATCCCCTCATCCATAAAACTCATCGCTCCTTCATCCCAATCCAACGTATCGGACACCAAAACCAATCCCTCTGGTAACTGCAAAGTAAAAGGAATTGCCGCTGCCTCATGCTTGCTTTGTTCATCGGCACGAATCACAACGCGCCCCCCGCGAATGACTCGCCCTTTCGTAACATTCCGTTCCCCACTCAAGGCCTGTGATTTTTTATTCTGAAGCTTCGTTCGTGTCGCATCAGCGTCTTTCAAAAAGAAAGAAAGCAAGAGTCGATCAATCCCTTCCTCATCTTTCAAGAAAGAATTCGCTTTCTTCGGCGCATCCACTTCAACCTTCCAAACAAATTCCTTGCTCGGTTCAAAGAAGAAAAATCGTCCAAAGTACTGATCCTGCGTCGACATAAGAATATAACGACCTGAATTAGACTTTCGAAGCTGATAAGGATTGATGATATCCTTTTTTCCCCAAAGTTTTTCTTTATTCGTTTCGAGAAAGAGAGCCGAATGATAGCGCTTTAACTGAGACTGTTCTTTGTTGGCTAACTCATGCATACAGTTTCGAACGCCTGTCTGAGACTGATCACAACGATCGCCTGTTGCCGTAATTCGAATCATCGTCTCTCCATCGGACAAGACCATCTGCCCCTGATCGGCCGTAAGCGTATCCGAACGAACATCAAAATCAGACCCTACCGTAAAAGGGAAATCAATCACCTTTGCCTGAATTTTTTTACGGACAACCCCTTTCCCTTGAAAACTTTGAGAAGGTGAACGATCAAAAACCTGTCGACGCGTTGACACTCGACGCTGAGATCGAGAAGGCGCAATCGTTGATCGCCGATTTCGCAAGGAAGATTGATAACGTGGACGCCGGACCGAAGATCGACGAGATTGTATTTTATTCGCTCTTTGCGCCATAGAAGCTCGACAACTAGCAAATCCCGACTCCGAAGAAGCTCGACAACGAGAACGCATACTCGAAGCCAAAGCTTCGGGAACTATGAAGCTCTCAACCGCGACCAAAGCCAGTACGAGACAAAAGACACCAAAAACTTTCTTAAACATGTTTGTGTGAGTGTTAGAAACACCCCGAACACTACCGGTTCAAGCCTGAAAAGTAAAGAATCTCTTCCCTCCAAAAAACTATCGTAATACAAATTGTCGATACAAAGCCTCCACTCGATCTTTCAAAGCATGTAAGACCTCTTTAAGCAATCCCTGAAGATAACGAATCTCTCCCACAACCTTTTCTAAAGCACTCGCTGAGAAATTCTTTTGAGCCTGTATTTTACGGGCTTTTTTTACCAAGCGACGCGTTTCTTTCCGAATAGATTTTTCTAAATGAACCCGTTGAACATCAACCGAGGGAAGCTTTACCACCGCCGGTTCATGCCCGCCCAAAAGACCTGAGATTTTCCCCCACAAAGAAGATTGCTTTCTTGTTTGCACCGGCTTCGCGTCATATTTCTGCTCAGTTCCGCCCTTTTCGCCCGCAATTTCACGCACCTGCTCTGAAACCACGCCCATACCACCAAGCGCTTCATCAAGGCCCTCGCTACTGATTCCAGCAGCGTCTAGACCGACATCAATACGTTTTTCTATATCCATAATTTGAGTGACTCAATACTGCCAGGATTCTTCGCTTCTGACAAATAACACGGACCATCTTTTAATTATACCACAAAAAGAGACTTCTCACAACATCCTGCCCTCTCAGTACGAAGTACGACCATAGCTTCTGCCTCCTACCGCAGGCTGAACACTCGATCGACGCTTCCCAGAAGCAAGAGCTCCTGCTCTCTGCAATTTAAAATATTCATCATAAGGAAGGTCTGTCTGTGGAGGCAAATCAAAATCTTGATACTCTTCTGCTTCTCCTCTATCACGACCAGCATATTCTTCCCAAGAAATACAATCCGCCACTTCCTCTGCCGTCTCAACGGGAGACACTAATCCCGCCGAAGGCACTTTCTGAATCGGAATATTAGTCTTCGGATGCGCTCTTGCCGTATCCGGATAAGATATTTCTTCTGGTAATTCTTTTTCCAATGCCATAACAAAAAATAAGTTATACCTCTTATACAAATAGACACGAGGATGTCAATAAATTCTTACCAACTCCCCAAAAGTTTCCAGCCCCCAACCAAAGCTTCAAAATCTGATTGTAAGATTTCAAAAGCTTCAAAACTCATCTCAGCATCAATGAAAAACACATAGCTTCCGTGCCGTTGATCGGCACGACGCGAATCAAGTTTTGTAAGATTTATATTTTTTTCTGCAAAAAACGTCAGCACCTGCGCCAAATTTCCCGCCTGATCAGCACCAAACCAAAAGGCCAAACTCAGGCGCGTGCCTTCTTTCCGAACCGGTGATTTTTGAATCAACACAAAGCGTGTTTTATTTTCTTGGGCTTCAATGCAAGAGGATAAGACTTTAAGCCCTAAGCGCTCTGCCACCGACTGCGAAGCAATCGCGGCAATCGATTTATCACCCGTTGCCACGACATCCTGGGCCGACTGAGCCGTCGAAGATTTAATAACAAACTGCGCTTGCGGAAGATGTTCTCGTACCCACATTTTAGACTGAGAAAAAGCTTGTGGATGACTATATATTTTTTTGATATCCGAAAAATTTGTCCCCCGAATACCCACAAGATTCTGAGAGACAGCTTTCTCCTGCGCCGAAATAATATGAAGACCTTCCCGATCGAAAAGTTCATCCAACGTCTGAAAAACAGACCCCTGATTCGAATTTTCATAAGGAACAATCCCACTTTTCACCCGCCCGGTCTCAACCGCCTCAAAGACTTCAAACATACTTTTAAAATAACCCACACGAGCCTTTTCGCGTTCGGGAAACAAAAAACTAGCGCCATCGGTATGCGAATCCCGCCCTCCAAAAATAGCCAGATCTATGTCCCCTACCGTTTCATCAAGAACTCCTGAGTCATCATACAAGGCTTCCAGAATACGCTGGGACTGATCATAGGACTGTTGGCACAAGTCCGGTCCCAAATATCGCTGTACCCCCTGAAAACGATCAATCCATTGATCCGTGTTTAAAGGGGCCAACGTCTCAACCATTTGAACAAACGATCCGATCGCTTTTCGGCAGGCAGGGTTATCCGTCGATATATGAGCATACAATTCAGGGTTTTGGTGAAACATGCGCCCCATAACCTGAAATTTTAACGCGTAAGGCGCCGACGAGAAATCTATAATTTTTTCTTTAGGCCATCCCAAAGATTCCAATGTCGCCCCCAATGCAAAATCAGAAAAATGAGAAAGTCCCTGGACCACACCCATTATTTGATCATGCTCAGAAGCCGAAGTTTCAATCACTTCAAAAGCATCAAAGAGTTTTCGAATCGCTCGCAAAGAATCCCCTTCAAGCCGATCCGGACAAAGAATCACTTTTTGTCCGACCAGTTGTAACCGCGGACCAAACATAGGATGCGCCCCACACACCTGAGCTTTCGACTGAAGCATTGTGTCCACCGTAGCGACCTTGATAGACGTAAAATCCATCCAAATCTGATCCGGACGACTCTCTTCAAGACAAGAAGTCATGACCTCTTGTGTCACCCCAATCGGAACCGAAAAAATGACAAGATCACAATCTTGAACAATTTTTGTGTTCGTAATGTAAGTAGTCCGTCCCGAAACAAGAATTTCTTTTTCTGGAAAAGTATCACGGAAATAAGCCGCAAAACTGGCGCCTATCCCATTTGTTCCGCCAATAATACCGATGGAGGTGATGTTTTTCATCGCCGCCGAGCGTAGCAGAAAACTTGTGAGAAGTCGAGGAGTAGCCTAATATTTCCGCACAATGAATACTCTCTCACGCGAACATAATTCCCACAAAGGCGACAACGGAAAAGTCTTCATTATTGGCGGCAATGAAATTTTTCATGGCGCTCCCATTCTCGCAGCAAAAGGCGCGGAAGCTTCCGGAGTAGATCTTATTTTTATCGCCGTTCCCCCCTGCCAAAAAGAAGTCACCAAAAACGCAGGGCTCAACTTTATCGTCCAAAACTTTGAAGAAGATCACCTGACGCAAAAAGATATCCCCGCCCTGCTCAAGCGCAGCCACGACACTGATGTCACGATCATTGGCAACGGCTTGGGAAAAAATGATAATACCCGCAAAGCATTAGTAGAATTTCTGAGAGCCGTCGAAGGCGTGGTCGTCATCGATGCCGATGGACTCATCGAAGACTTGATGCGCATTCGAAGACCCTATGCTTGGGTTCTCACACCCCATGATGAAGAATTTCAGCGTGTTTTTAATACCGACGCAACCCCTGAAAATATTTCGCAAGCCGCCCAAGAGCGCCAGTGCGTCATTATAAAAAAAGGCACTATCGACCTGATCAGCAACACGGCCGGCGAAATAACTGAAAATAAGACCGGCTGCCCGCAGATGACCGTCGGCGGCACAGGAGACGCCCTGGCGGGTATTATTGCCGGCCTCATCGCCCAGGGCCTCACGCCTTTTGAAGCCGCGAAAAAAGCCACCCGATCATGGGGTGAAGTCGGCGAAAGACTCAGTAAAACTCACCACAGTTTTACAGGTGAAGAGATGCTTCAAGCCTACAAAAAAAAAGACTCATGAACCCGTAAATATCTCGCCCCAGCCTCTATCGCGATTTGCGCCGCTTTTTGATTTGTTTCTTTCTCAAAGCGCTTTTCGCCGAGAAATCTTTTGCGGCTATGGCCAATCATGACTTTTTCATCGGGGACGAAAGCCGGAAATTTTAATAATTCCCAATTTAGATCTTTTGTCTTTCCAAAGCCTAGCCCTGGATCGAGAATAATATTTTCTGACTTTACGCCCGCATCTAAAAGTTGCTGTTTACGCGTCAAAAGCTCATCACGAACCTGATTTATTGAACAAATTTCTTGTTCATGAACGTCAGCAATATTTTTACCCGGAAAATGATTGATGATGCATAAACACTGATATTTCGCCGCAAGATTTTGCATATTTTCATCCTGAAATCCTGACACGTCATTTATAATTTTTCCACCAAGCTTTAAGAATGCACGGGCTGTTTCATGATTTTTAGTATCAAGAGAAATCCTGTATACATAAGCCTCCACCATCTTTTTGATCACATTTTTTATTCGAAACCATTCTTCTTCAGAAGTTATTTCATCCGCTCCCGGACGCGTACTCTGCCCCCCGACATCAATATAATCAGCCCCCTCTGAAAATAATTTTTCTGCCTGCGCCAGTGCTTTTTTTTCTTCCAAAAACTGACCCCCATCAGAAAAAGAATCCGGTGTTACATTCAAAATGCCAAATATTTCGCAGGTCATACTTTTCCACAGTACTGATTTTGAGCGAAATTTTTAGTTTTTAATTTTAATTTTTCTCTCTACACTGCGCACTGAATACTCTCATGAAAGCTCCTATTATTGTCCTCGAAGGTCTTGATGCGTGTGGAAAGTCTACACAGATGGAACTTTTATTAAAAAACCTTGAAGACCGAAAGATCTCTGTCGGCTGGAAACGATTCCCCGGCTATGAAATCACGCCAGCTGGAGCACGTATAGCCGCCTATTTACGCGGTGAATTCGGAGACTTCCATAACCTAGATCCCAAAATGATCGCGGGGCTTTACGCCGCAGATAGACTCTCTCAGATCCGAGAAGTCGAAAAAATGCGCGAAAAACACGAAGTCGTGATTTTTGACCGAGGCGTTACTTCCAACCTTATTTACACCGCTGCTCGAGGAAAAAATGACAAAGAACGAGACGAACTTTTTAGTTATATTGAAAAACTTGAATACGAAATCTATGGATTTCCCAAAGAAAGCCTCGTACTCTTCCTTGATGCGAGTGATGAAGCCCGTGCCAAGATTCATGAAGCCAAGAATCGCCCCGGAGATGTCCATGAAGTCGATACGGCCTACCTTCAAAAAGTTCGAAAAAATGCCCTCAAAAAATGTGACGAAGACTTTCGATGGACCCGTATTAACGTTGATTGCAGCGGAGAACTTCGTCGTCGAGAAGATGTCGCAAAAGAGATCCTCAATCACGCACTCGAAAAATTACAAAAAGAGTGATCACCCCTGATCACTCTTTTAGTTAACCCCTTTTCCTGTAAAAGTATTATCGTTTTCGAGATCCGACCAGCATCATGCCTGCACCCAGAACGGCAATTCCTAGAAAAATTCCAGGACCCGTACTTGGCAACATGGGAGCTGAGCTATGAACTGATTCGTCCATAAGAAGTTCCATATCCATATCGAGTAATTCGCTTTCTCCGTCTTCAAGCGCTATTTCTGTTTCCGCCCCAAAGACATTCGGACTTGAAGCTTCTCCAAAGTGGTTTCTCATCTGAAGCAAGTAATTAATGAAGGAATCATCCTGCACACGATCCAGCTTCTCTTCAGCGGTTTCTTCTTTTTTCGCTTCCTTTATATCTGCCCCCAAAAGATTCACTCGAGAGCCTTTAAACGAATGGGCACCATAAGAAGAAGACAGCGGCTCATCAAGACCAAATTCATCCTCAAAATCATCCATGCCAACCTCTTCTGCATCAGAGAAGTCATCCCCGATCTCAAGCTCTGGAATACATTCCGTCAGTGTTGCATCGAGTTCATACCCACGATGACAAACAATCTTACAAGAAGGAACGGTTCCGACTTCACCATTAGCAATGTCATCCTGCGGACAACGTGAGTAATTTTCACGAACCAATGCAACCTCATTCATAGAAGAAAGCTCAACACCACAAATCCCATTTTCAACCAAACAATAATCATTTCCTGAAATCGACCAAGCTCCATTAGTCTGCTTCACGGCGATCCAAAGCTTCAAAGAATCCTCCGATCGAACCGGAAAAATAAAGGTTGCTGGTTGTGAGAAAGTAAAGGTCTCATTCGCTAACCCCAGATTAAAACTCCCTAATACCGAAGCACTACTATTGGCCGATAAAATACTCCCAAAATTAATATCTTCAATCACGGGCTGTCGTCCGTTCGCAGGAGCGGAAAACTGTCCCTCCCACCAGCTTTTGTTTAAAGTATCTCCCCAGTTTCGAGTACTCGTCAGACGAGTTCCTCCATAGAGAGTCATACGAGGAAGACCTCCTCCAGATCGACTGGCAACCGTTACCGTACCGCTCCCTCCTATAGTAACCGAGGTCGCTCCTGTAGAAGCCGTCGCATTGGAAGGTGGGTCCACGCCTTCAATCAAAACACTTCCCGAAAAATAAAGATCTTCTTCAACATCTCCAGAGACCTTCGATATCGCCGAAGCGGAAGGAACCAAAAGGGAGAAAGAAAGACCGAAAACCAATATCGAGAGAAAACGTTTCATATTTTTATTTGTGTGTAAGGAAGAAGCTTGTCTAAAGTGTAAACAATTTTTGTGAACATGGGCAAATTTTTTATTCATTTTTACATGGTGGCAAAACTTTTTTATGTTGTAATAAAAGTTGATCAAAAGATTTGTTCTCTGTTATACTTAACACAAGATGAAACAAGCCCTTCTATTGAGCGCCCTTTTCCTACTGAGTCCAAACTCAACGCACGCCACAGCGCCTGAATTCTTATCCTGCCCGCACAGCATTAGCCTTCAAGATGTAGAACTGGATCGAGAAATAACCCATCAAAAAGCACTGGAAGACAAATATGAATACCTTTGTCAGGATTCTGATCTGATCTTTGAGGTCCTTATGGCGCCTCTTTTTCGAACAGAAATAAATAAATTCCATCGGGAAGTACTCCTTCCTGCCTACCGAGACAATATCTCCAATCCGAACTTCATGGCCGACAAACTCATTCTTGAAGCACGAAAGCACAATCTCTGTCTTGAAGATGTCTGCGAAAAAATTTTTGATCAGTGTCGAAACTCTACCGGAAGCGGACAAAATGTTCGACAAGGCCACCAATGCTTCAATATCGCCGATCAAATTTCAGACCTCGCTCTCTTCAAAATAAAAACCGTCGCCTTCCAGAATCAAGCGCGAAAAGAACGGACCTTTCTCCGCCAAAAACACGAAGCCATCTTTACGCGTTTCCAAATATTTTCTCATTCGAAGTTTATACAAGTCACAGACCTTATGGATCGATTCGTTGAAAAAGTAACCTATCTTATTCCCGATCCAGAGGAAGGACACGGGCGACCATAAGGCGCCAAAAGTTTTCCACATTTTCGTTGACATTGAGACTAAAAAAATCTACTTTCTTTTTCGGTCTCTCTCTTCATTTTCTATGCAAAAACTTCTCTCAGATCTCGGCCCAAATCTTGTAATCATGGGCACACAGTGGGGAGATGAAGGAAAAGGAAAGATGGTAGACGCGGCAAGTGCAGAGTTTGATATCATCTGCAGAAGTAGTGGTGGTGGCAATGCCGGGCACACGATTATTGTCGATGATAAAAAATTTGTTTTCCACATTTTGCCCTCGGGACTTTTACACCCAGACACCATCGGCGTCGTTGGAAATGGAACCGTTATTTGCCTCCCTGATCTTTTTGACGAACTCAAAGGTCTTACAAAAGAAGGCATTAATATTGAAGGTCGCATTAAAGTTTCACTGCGGGCACATTTGATCTTTGAATATCACAAAAAAATAGATGCCGAACTCGAACGACGAAAAGGCGATAAGAAAATCGGCACCACCTGCCGGGGAATCGGACCCGCCTACGCCGATAAGATTGGACGAATCGGCATCCGTTGTGAAGACCTCCTCGACAAAGAACTTCTCAAAGAAAAATTAGAAGCCAACTGCAAATTTCACAGCGAATGCTACGACATAGAACTCGACGCAGAAGCCGAATTCCAAGAAATACTCGCAATTCGGGAGCAGGTAAAACCATTCCTGACCGATACACGTAAATTTTTGTTTGATGCAGCCCAAGAAGGTAAAAAAATACTTTTCGAAGGCGCCCAGGCCCATCATCTCGATATTGATCATGGAACCTATCCTTTTGTAACCTCAAGCTCTATCTCTATTGGAGGCGTCAATACCGGATTAGGAGTCCCTCCTAAAGCCATAAGCGGTATTGTAGGTATCGCAAAAGCCTATACCACGCGTGTTGGCGAAGGCCCTTTCCCCTCAGAGCTCGAAGATGACTTAGGCGAACAACTCCGCCAACAAGGATTTGAATTTGGAGCCACCACCGGTCGCCCCCGTCGATGCGGTTGGTTTGATGCGGTCGTCGTAAGAAATAGTGTCGAAGTAAACGGTATTGATACGATTAATCTCACCAAGCTTGATGTCCTTTCCGGACTTCCTGAGATCAAAATAGCAACGCGTTATTTTCTCGATGAAACAGAACTCTTCACCGTCCCCACGACGCGAAAAGCAAACAAAAAATTAGAAATCGAATACGAAACACTTCCCGGATGGGACGAAGATATCACCCAGATTAAAAAATTTGAAGATCTTCCCCAAAATGCACAAGCCTATGTGCTCCGTCTCGAAGAACTCATTGGATCCCGTATCCGTATCATTGGAACCGGACCCGACCGACAAAACCTCATTTTTAGACGCTAATCTCCTAACGCCTCCGCACTCTCCCCAACCATGGACAATTCCCAAGCCTGGAACGCCGTTCTTACCCGTCTCTCTGAGAAACTTTCTCGAATGGAATTCCATACCTGGTTTAAAAAGGTGCATATTGCGGAAATATCAGGGGGCGCCGTCCTCATCGCCTGTCCAACCGAGATGAATAAGAATTGGCTGGAGAACAAATACAACGGGATGATTCTCACCAACCTCAAAGCCGTTCTCCCAGAAATTCAAAAAGTATACTTCAAAGTCGATTTATCCCTGGCCGACAAAGCCCCCGTTCACGCACCAATCTTTGAAAAACCCAAAGCCCCACGGAAACTTCCCAACCGTCCAGACGTAAAACTCGCCGAGGGCGTTGAATCACGTATTATCCACCCCAAGTTCACCCTTGGGAATTATATCGTAGGAGACGAGAACAGAATGGCGCATGCGGCCTGTATGGCTGTTGCCGAAAGCTCAAAAAAAGGACAAATCAAGAAATACAATCCAATCTTTATTTATGGAGGGGTCGGATTGGGAAAAACACACCTCCTTCAGGGAACAGCGAATGAAATTCTAAAAAAGAATCCTGACGCCGTCATCGTCTACACCACATCAGAACGATTCATGAATGAAATCATAAAAGCCATTCGTGAACGAAAAAATAATGAATTTCGAAAAAAATACCGACGCGTAGACGCCCTTATTATCGATGACGTGCAATTTTTTGAAGGGAAAGAAAAAACCCAGGAAGAACTCTTTAACACCTTTAATGATCTGTACGAGTTTCAAAAACAGATTATTTTTTCTGCTGACAGACCGCCTTCTGAACTGGCTGGAATATCAGATCGACTTCGTTCCCGTATGGGATGGGGACTCTCGGTAGATGTCAAAATGCCAGGATTTGAAACTCGCATGGCTATTGTCCAAGAAAAAATGAAAGACCGAAGCCTGATCCTTCCCCAGGACATTCAAGAATTCATCGCCTCCAACACACGCCACAATCTTCGGGAAATGGAAAACGTACTCACCCAAATTTCTGCGGAAATTGAACTGACCAACATTTCTCCTACGGTTCAGTCTGTCAGTAAAATTTTCAGAAAACTTAATCCATCCGAAGACATTCTCACCGTTGAAAACAGTAAAAAAGGATTTGCACGATCAACCGATGACGTCATAACTGCGGTCAGTGACTATTTTCAAATCCCGGCCACAGATCTACTTGGAAAATCTCGAAAAAAAGAAATAGTCTATCCTCGTCAGATTGCCTGGATTCTCTGCAAAGACCTCCTCGACATGAGCTTTGAAGCTATTGGAAAGGATTTTGGCGGCAAAAACCACACCACTATCATGCACGGCATCCGAAAAATCGGAGGTCTCAAAAGAAAAGACTCCCCCACCGCACGACACATCCATGCCTTACGAAAAGATTTGGGAGTCCGATAAGCGCGCAAATAATTAATTTTAAAAACCCCCGTTCTATGAACGAGGGCTTATTTTTTTTACTCAGAAATTTATTCCTTTCCCTCCTCTTTCTCTTCGCCTTCTGCAGCAGTACCTTCTTCACCTTCTACTGCGACAGCTTCTTCTTCTTTTTCATCTTCCATGTGTCCTGTGATAGAACAAATAACCGTATCAGGCTCAAGGTTCATGATTTCAAACTTTTCAGGATCAAGTCCCAAAGATGAGACATTAATATGATCATGAATATTTTCTAACACTGAAATATCAATCGTAATCTCTGCAGGAATCTCCGTTGGCAAACAACGAATAGAGATAGAGTTGTGATCCTGCATGAAAATTCCTCCTTGGTTTTTGACCGCCAAAGATTCTCCCACAAAAGCGAAAGGAACCTCCACCATTGTTTTTTCTTTCAGGTTCACCGCATAAAAATCTACATGTTGAATTTCCTGTCGTGAGGGATGTAAATCCAATCGATGGATCAAAACCGGAATAGATTTTCCATCCAAATCAATCTCTACCAAAGCAGAGGTACCGGCTTTACGATACAGACGCAAGAGATCTGAGTAAGCAACAGAAACAGACTCTGAATCAAACCCTTTCCCATAAACAACGCCTGGAACACGTCTTTCGGCACGAGTCTCTCGAGCTGATTGTTTTACTGAAGCATCCCGTCCCTGAGCCGCAAGCGAATATTTTTCTGCCATAATTTTCTTTGAAAAGCCGGGCCATTGTAAGGTTTAGCCCCTCGGTGTCAACTTTTTTAGCTTATAAGATTCACAATGTCATTCCAGGTCACCGCCACGAGAAAAAGCATTAAAAGCACATAGCCCCCCAAATGAACGGCATTTTCCAGACTCTCATTGATTTTTACCTTCAAAGGCTTCAGCACTAATTCAACGAGTTGGAACAACAATCGCCCCCCATCCAAAGCAGGAATAGGCAACAAATTCATGACCGCCAAAGACAAAGAAAGCAAGGCCGCTAACTTCAAAATGGCTATAAATCCAGAAGGAACTACTTGATGTGTTACATCCGCAATACCCACGGGACCGGCCAAACCTTCCGGAAGACTTCCTGTTTGTACAAGCTTACGAGGAATTTCAATAGCCTTTTCAAGGATAACCCCCGTCAAACGCTTTGTTTCGTGAAGGGAGAACAAAAAAGACTGAGGGAATCCATATCGTATTTTTTCCATAGTAATAATTTTCCGACGTCCCTCCTCATCCGGTTCACTCATCTCAACCAGTCCGGCCTCCTCCGCGGCCGAAAGCTCAGCCTGTGAAGTAATAATCGGAGTCGCCCCCGCCGTAAACACAATAGTAAGAAGAACAATCGTTCCTATGAAATTCATAAAAACACCCGCCAATGTCACGGCCATTCTTTTCCAAAGCGCCGCAGAAGAAAAACTCCTTGGGTCTTTGGAGTTTTCTTCTTCCCCCAACATTCGAACAAATCCCCCAAAAGGAACCGCATTCAGGGTATATTCTGTTTCGCCTATCTTTTTTCCCCATATTTTTTTCCCCAACCCCAGACCAAATTCTTCGACTTTAATACCTGACTTCCGGGCCACATAAAAATGCCCAAACTCATGAATCAGAATAAGAAAAGAAAAAATAACCACGAAGACAAGAAGAGAAATCAAAACCATAGATAAATTTTAAAGAGAAATGTTATAAATTATTCTGAAAGAGTATAGGGAGACTCAGTGACATTTCAATACGCGCAGGATTATTTTAGGCACCCCTTTCAAAAACCCCTGTTTTTTCAAGACCTCCAAGCTATAACTCGAACAACTGGGATAATCTTTACATCCCAAAAAAGGAAACGCCGAACTCCAAAAAGAATGATCCGGTGACAAAAGGAGCCGATAGAGCTTAATGACCTGTATTAAGATCCAAGCCAAAAGCTTATCAAGCCTACGCATTTGACTTCAAAAAATCTTTGATCATCTCTTCCGCGGATGTTTTTGCCCCCGTCTGTTCGATTCGCTGCTGAATCGTCTTCCGATCATAACCCAAGCCTTCTAATGCTGTGATGGCCTCCTCTAGCGCAGGAGAAGCCTGTGGGCCCTCAGACGCTGTCAGATCAAGTTTACCCCGCAATTCAATAATCAATCGCTCAGCGGTCTTTTTACCCAAGCCGGGAATCTCCGTCAAAACCGGGACATCACCGTGTTCAACTGCCGTCATAAATCTTGCCGGACTCATCGATACAATTTGAAGCCCTATTTTGGGCCCAATACCGGAAACCGAAATAACTTTTATAAAAAGCTGTTTTTCATCTTTATGCCCAAACCCATACAATGAAATCTCTTGTTCTCTCACCACGGTAAAAATTTCAGCCGAGATCTTCTCTCCCTCTTTGCACTCCGCTAAAAGCGATCCGGCTGGATGCACACTATACCCAACACCCCCAGAAGTCTGTATCAAGACCTCTTTGGCGTCCATACGAGCCACGATACCGGAAAGAAAACCAATCATTTTAATCTAAATTTAATGTTTCCAAGTTCTCAAAAAAGATTCCACCCATTCTTCTTGCGCGTGATCCATGGCGGTAAGACCCTTTTCATCTTTTACATAAATATTGGCTCCCGCTTCAAGCAACACTTCTAAAAGCACCTGTGTATCGCCTTCAAAATCAAAAAGAACCGCCTCCATTAAAGCCGTAGATCCAAAATCATTTTGTAAGTTAACATCCGCCCCCGCCTCCAAAAGCACGCGCACCACATCAATATTATGGTTGAATGCCGCTATCATCAAAGCCGTTGAACCTTCATTGAATCGGGCATTAATATCCACAGATTTCCCATCAAGAAGCTGTTCCACTTGCTGAGAATCACCGCTTCGAGCCGCATCATGAAGCGGCGGAAATGGACCCTCTACCAAAAGAATCCCCAGAAAGAAAACACCGACAATAACCGTAAGAGAGCCAATAATACTCACGGTATAAAAAAAATTCCTTCTCCACTGCTTCTGGTATATCCAAGAGAAAATATGCATAAAAAGAATAAAGTTTGGTGGAGCATATCGGACTCGAACCGATGACCTCATGCATGCCATGCATGCGCTCTAGCCAAGCTGAGCTAATGCCCCGTAAGTGAGGTCATTTTAATCAAGAAAATACTTTCATCAAGCCAAAACACCGGCCACACTCGCACTCACCCCCTGTGTCGCAATAGCTACCGCCGGTGGCAGCATCAAAAGTCCCGCAGCAATCATCAATCCTCCCTTGAAGATATTTTTTCCTGTTTCTTTAAACGATTCCGAAAGAGAATTGATACTCATCAGTCAGAACATACCACGTTTGACAAAAAGATCAAAACAAATAAAAGAAGTACATGCGAAACATATTAAGAACGCCCGATATAAAAGATGGATTTACACATTTTTCTCATATCGGAGGAACCTGCATCGAACCAAATATAAAACTTATAGAACTTCAAGAAATACTTATAAGAGAAGGGTTTGTCTTAACTGGGGAACGAAGGCAAGAATTTATGAACCTAGAAGATAGACCCGAAAATGATTTACAACAAACACTTCAAGCCGTTCTCGAATCAGTGAAAAATGATGTTTTAATAGCTCTTTCACAAGTAACCGTTGCCCCCATCTCTATCGACGAAAGACTCTCTGCTGTCTGGATCGAAAAAGCCTCTGATTCGAGCAATTGTAAAACCCATCGAGACGCAAGTGATCCAAAAATACTACGCGCCACCTTTAGCGTTTCTCCGACTCGAATCTTACCACCAGACATACAAGTTCCCATTTCTGAAGAATACTGGAATGCCTACCACTATCCATCCGGTGAGATTTTCATGCCAGAACTAGACCCTCTCACTACAAGATCTACCGATGGAAACATTCAAATAATGACCGGAACAACCTATCACCGGGCACCATATCCTAATGAAATTCAAAAAGACTTCCAAGAGTTATTCGGCTCATGCTTAAAAACACATCCTCGCATCTTTGGATCTATTTGGGGAACGATTGCTTAAGTATTTTAAGCCTCCTCCGACAAAGAGCCCTCCAATCTTCTCCAGAACTCTCTGTACCCCACCCAACTCGTATCTTCGAAAAAATTCACCGATACATCTGCCATCTCTCGGTATTTTTCCTCACGCCAGGCCAAAAGATCTGGATAACATCGACGCAGAGCTTCTTTTTTATCTTCGCCCTCTTGAAGATCAAAACTTTCTCCCCAGACGACCGGCTTCGGATGCGCAAAGAAATGATCGATCATTTTGTCTTTCATAGCCGCAGGCAACTCAAGATTAATAACCAAAAAATTATTTTTCACAAACTCTTGTGCCTCTGAAGGGAGATAAACAACGCTTCCTGTCGTATCTAGAACAATATTTTTGTTCAAGCTAAGATCAATATTTGTTGTGAACTTTTTCTCGTGCTGTAAATATTCTTTTACATGCTCCTCAAAATTTTCCTCATACGGATAACCCATCCAGTTCGCCAGCGCTGACATATTCTTCAATTGCATACCCTCAGCAATCAAATCATCCACACTCACCTGAAAAAACTTATCAAACTTGGCCATTTCTCTGGCTCGAAAACTTTTTCCCACATTCGACATTCCCACAAAAGCCACCCTCAGAGAATGGTTCTGTTTCTTTTCGTGAAGTTGTTCAGGCGTCAAAATCATAATTTCAAGTCAGGATTGTGTCTTTCAGGGAACCAAGATCTGCTTCTATAATCCGAGCGATTTTATCGTGGGTCAAAACAGATTGCAATCTTTCCGGTAAAGATATTTCATGACCCAAAACTTCCACCATAAGTTCTTGAAATTTTCCTGGATGCGCGGTTGAAACAGTAACCCCAAGAACCGACTCATCGACTTCTTGTTTATATTTTTGAAGGCCTAAATAGCCCACCGCTGTATGAGGGCACATCTCATAATCATATTTTTCAAAGACATCCTTCATCGCTGCTCGCGTCTGATCATCCGTAAAAGAAGCGCCCCATGCATCTTTCCTGAGTCCCTCTAGGTCCTCTTTATAAAGCTCTGCAATGCGATAAAAATTACTCGGATGTCCGATATCCATCGCATTCGAAATCGTCGAAATAGAAACCCCTGGATCAAAAGATCCTGTCTGCAAAAAATCAACAAACGGATGATTTGTGTTCTGCGCCATAATAAATCGATCGATCGGAGCTCCCATACGCTTTGCCATCAAGCCACCCGTAACATTCCCTAAATTTCCGGAGGGCACAGAATAGACGATTTTTCGCCCCGGAAACTGTTTTTGAAGTTGAAGACTCGTCCAAAAGTAATAAAAACTCTGCGGCAAAATACGTCCGACATTAATAGAGTTCGCCGACATAAGATTTATTTGGTCGTTGAAATCTTGATCCATAAACGCTTCTTTGACCATGCGCTGACAGTCATCAAAGTTTCCCCTCACCTCTAAAGCCTGCACATTCTGCCCGAGCGTAGTCAATTGTTTTTCCTGCAAGGGAGAGACCCCTCCTGACGGATATAGAATAAAAACCTGCATATTTTCCATCCCTCGAAAAGCATGCCCCACCGCCCCACCGGTATCACCAGAGGTCGCGACAAGCAACGTCTTTTTCTGATTTTTTTGAAGCAAGAAGTACTCAACACATCGCGCCATAAATCGCGCCGCAAAATCTTTAAAGGCGGCCGTAGGTCCATGAAAAAGCTCTAACACAAGCTGATCAGCCTCTAACGCATGAAATGGCACGGAAAAGTCATAGGCTTCCTTACAAATACGTTGCAAATCTACTTCCCGAATACTCGATCCCACAAAACACTGCGCCACCTGCGCCGCCACCACAGGAAAAGATTGTTCTGAAAAAGTTTGTAACTGATCCTCTGAAAAAGAAGGAAAGCTTTCCGGCATAAAAAGCCCCCCATCAGAAGCAAGGCCTGTCATAAGGGCCTGCTCAAAATCGGCGGTAATCTGTTTGTTTTTCGAAGAATAAAACTTCATGACGAGGACTTATCTCTTTTCAAGAACTTCACAAAAAGCCAGTACTTCTTGTTTTTGTACTTTTTGCTGCAACGTATCGGGCGTATCGTTCTCATCAACGAGAACTTTTCTCTGCAACACTTGCTCACCCTCATCAACTTCAGCAGAAGTTCTATGCACGGTACATCCCGCATACTTTTCTTCGTACTCAAGTACTTTTTTATGAATTTCTAAATTCATCAATCCTGCAAATTTAGGAAGGAGTGACGGATGAACATTAAGACTTATATCACCAAATTGATCACAGTAGAGAGCCGACAAAACACGCATCCACCCCGCCAAAAGAATTATATCCGGATTATGGCTTCGTACAATATTGATCAACGCTCGATCATATTCTTCACGTGAAAGATTGTCATCCTCTCCCAAAACTTCAATATTACTTATCCCCGCCTTTTTTGCTTTTTCAAGGGCCTCACAATCAGGTTTATTCGTAACAAAGAGAACAAACTCTACATTTGGTATTCGTCCAAACGCCTGTCGATCCAAAAGTCCCTGAAAAGTTGTCCCTCGTGTAGAAGAAAAAATAGCGACGCGTTTCTTTGGAGAAAGCGCCGGTAAATGAGATTTCAAAACCCCCTCTAGTAAAGACTTGGCCGTAGCCTCCATGTCTCCATCATACTCCTGATTAATTTCTATATCCGCAGTAGCCGAATAAATATCCTTACGCTGAGCCCACAACATATCAATTTCCTGAGAAAAAGGCACGGAAGGATTCAGCTGAGGACGCTTTCCTGATTTATCCTGCATCAAAAACTTTTTCACTTTTGAAAAATTCGGATTTACAAAGACAAAAGTCCCCGTCTTTTTTAAATTCTGAAGATTTTTAGAATTCTCAATCGTACCCCCTCCGGTGGCTAAAATACCAGAAAAATTACGACAGAAATCATGCGTCACCTTTTGTTCGACTTCTCGAAAAACCTGCCAACCATGTTTCTCTACAAAATCTACAATAGATTCCCCCAATACGAATTCTACCTCTTCATCAAGGTCCGCAAAAGGAAGCCCTGAAACTTTGGCAAGCGCACGACCTATTGTCGTCTTCCCGGCACCTCGAAATCCTACGAGAACGATATTCTGCTTTTTCACGGGTTCTCTTTTACCAAATTTGAAGGAAAAGGTCAATGATTTTAGGCAAGAAAATATTTCTTTCAACTTTTTTTTGTCCCGGAATCACTTGGTACTTCGTTATATTTTTTGTACAATAGATCTATCTATTTAAAAATGAAACATACAAAAAAATTAGGCTTCAGTGTTTTGATTTGTCTCTTCAGTATCTCGAGTACACAGGCTCGATTTACAGATTTTTTAAGTATTCCTACCTGGGCAGAGCCAGCTATTGATAAAGTCCAAACACAAAAAATAATGACGGGGTTTGGCGACGGAACATTTCGTCCAGACAAAGAACTCAACCGTGCTGAAGCACTTACGATTCTCCTGCGCACCAAGAATGTCGACATCAAGAACACCGTCGGACGCTCCCCTTTCAAAGACGTTCCTCGCGAAGCCTGGTTTGCAAACGCCGTCATCGAAGGCACCAACAAAGGATGGATTAAAGGCTTCCCCAATGGAACATTTCGACCGGATAAGATTCTCAATAATGCCGAATGGGCCACACTCGTATCCCGAGCCTTTGAACTCGAGCGAGAACAAGAAGTTTCTTTTCTCGATGTCCCCGCAAAAGCCTGGTTCGCAAAACCCGTCCGACACCTACAGGCCAATGAGTTAATTCGACGACGATCCCGAACCTTTCACCCCGACGAATCCGTCACCCGTGCCGAAGCCGCCTGGCTCATGGCTGAAATTTTGAAAAAACCACGCCTCACGGGAACCTCTGCCTCAAATAACTTCTCTAGCAGCCGACGAGTGAGTTCTCGCCGGACAGCCATCAAGCCTCGCGACTTCAACCCCAATCAACAAGGCTATGAAGTTGAAAAAAAAGAATTAACGATTTTTGCCGAACCCAAACCAGAGCCCGTAACCATTACAAGATCTGATGAATGGAAGTACATTGGTCTCACTAAAATAAAAAACACAACGGATGACCGCGTTGAATTTCATTCGGTAGAACTCGAACTACGATTTGAAAACAGCAGTGTTGGCCCCGAATCAAACTTTCACCTCAAACTCGAAACCGAAAATCAAGTCCTCGAAGGGCGCCTGAATCGCAATGGAGAAATTGTCTTTGGAGGCATGAAGATAACCATCCTCTCAGGATCGACCAAAAGCTTCCGAACCTACCTTCGCCCAGAAAAAGAAGACAGCTTCTATTCAAAGCCTGGTAACGGAACTATTTCTATTATTAATGCCGATGCCTCTATGATCAGCACCTTCAAAAGTGACAGCATCGATCGATCAACGGGCTTCCGAAGTGCTCCGATCCGTGTTAAGAATAGATTACTCACGCCGATTCGATTTGACCCATAAAAAAGTTGACAATCCTTGAGCATTTCGTAATATTACTCCCGACCATGACAGTACAAGTACAAAAAAGAGACGGCGAATCTTCTGAGAAACTTTTAAAACGTTTCTCGGGACATATTAAATCTTTGCGTTTAATGCAAAAATTTCGAGCACTGCGTTTCAATAAACAGTCTCCTCGAAAACGAACGATTCGTGAATCAGCTATTATGAGAGAAAAGCACCGAGCTGAAAACAAACGAAAACAGTTCTTGAGCAACTAAAACAGATGCTTCGTATAAAAACAGCCCTCCGGTATGCGAGGCGTTTTTTATCGAATCTGGATCAACCCGCCCTCGAAGCCGAAATTTTACTTTGTTATGCTTTAGAGCGGGACAGATTTTTTATAAAGACAAATCCCGCGCATAAAATAAATGATTTAAACACACTAAAATTTTTATATGTTCTGGTGCAACGCCGTTTTCACATCCCCGTTGCATATATCACCGGCCACAAAGCCTGGTCAGATTTTGATCTTAAAGTAAACAAACACGTCCTCATCCCACGCGATGAAACCGAAATTCTCTGTCATCACATCCTAGACACGCAGCCCTCCCCCACATCCATTCTCGATATCGGAACAGGTTCCGGCTGTATCAGCCTTTTTATGGCGAAACATTTTCCGGCATCAAAAATCACCGCCTTCGATATTTCCCACAAAGCTCTCAAAACCGCCCAAAAAAATGCAAACACCTATAATTTTTCAAATATAAAGTTTCAATACTCAGATCTTTTAAAAACCTGTCCCCAGGAATCCCACTATGATCTAATCATTGCCAACCTTCCATATGTTCCCGAAAAGCTCCCCATCAGTTCCGAAGTAAGCAAGGAGCCCTCCTTAGCGCTCTTTTCTGGATCAGACGGCCTGAACCACATTCGTCGTCTCAAAGACCAACTGACGTCAAAAAAAATAGCCTTTCAACAACTCTGGCTCGAATTCCTCCCCCAACAGGAATCATCTATCAAAAAAATATTTGAAAATTATAAAATCCAATTTTTTCCGGATTTAGAAAACAAAATATTTTTTGCGCTTATTTACTCTTCTTCGCATACTCTTCCACAAAGATCGCCACAGAAGCCGCAACAGGAATCGCAAAAATCATCGCTAAAATAGAAAGAGGAACCCCTCCAACGGCATAACCCAAAATACCACCAATCGCGAGTGCTAAAATAGTTACCACGGCTGAAAGTCCCACGACACGTTCCATAATTAAGGGCACTAAAAAGTTTCCTTCCAAAAACTGCGCGACAAGCATCCAGATCAAAACCGCTAACAAAAGGACCCAAGAAACATTCAACGCAATAAGTCCGGCCAAAAAACCCGTTATCAAAACACCAATATAAGGAAAAAGTTCCATAAAAGCCGAGAGCAAACCAATCGTCGCCGCATACTTCATCCCCAAGGTCCATTCAAGCCCTTTCATTCCTATGTACATAAAAAGTCCCATACAAATCATGAGGACCACCTGTCCACGAAACCATTCAGACATCTTTCTCTGAATACTTTCTGATTTTTCAAGAATATAAGATCTCTCTCCACGAGGGAAAAGAGCCAACAAGAATCGTCCAATCGTCTCGCGCTCCATAAGAATAAAGAAAAGCAGTACCAAGGCAAAAATGAAATTAAAAACACCCTGAAACACACCACTAAGAATTGAAAAAGTAGAGCCCGCAACGTTTTGAAGATTTCGAGAAATGGCAACCAAGTTCGTCGAAAGAAACATCTGTACTTCTTCACTATTAAACTGAACACTCTTCAAAAAGGGCTCCAAGATAGGAATATCTAACGCCCCCTCATCAAGAAACCGACGAAGGTCTGACGCAATAGCCGAAAGCTGTTCTCCTAAAATCGGAATAACTTTTACAAAAAGAATCCCCACAGCCCCCAGAAAAATAATATACAATACCAAAATCGCTAACGGTCGAGGAACATGCTTGGATTCAATCACATCGAGAATAGGTGACAATCCCATCGCCATAAAAAAACAAACCACCGAAACAATAATAATACTCTGAAGCTCTATAAAAATACGACTGAGCGCCAAAAATGCAGCCACCACCAGAACCACCTTCACAATCGTGAACAAAGAAATCTCTAATGTCACAACTTGGGGCGGAGAAGATTTGGAAGTAGTAACCACCTTTTTTACTGGTTTTTTAACTGATTTTTTCTGAGTTTGACGCGCCTCATAATTATCTTTCAAAGATTGTAATTTTTGGATCTGACTCACGATTTGCGAAATGATTTTTTTCATCGAAAACATTCTCGCACAAAGCAAAAAAGAGAACAAGCGCCTTTTCTGCGCTGTTCCTTCTCATGCTCGATATTCACCTCAATTCTCACACTACTTGTTCTGTGATCGTGAAATCTGTTTTGCTTTGTGCAACGTATGCTTTCTCATACGAGGACAATACTTATTGAGCGTAAATTCTTTTGGATTCGTATTCTGCGTATTGAGAAGAATTTTATAATTTTCTACACGCTTCCCCTCTTTTTCCATACATTCAGTACAGTAGAGAGCGAAGAAATGACGTTTTTTTGTTGCGCGAGCCATGTTTCAAAGGGCAATTATCAAGTAACAAGTGAGCAATAAATCTACGAGAGTCTACTAAAAAAGGTGTTTCTGTCAAAACTATAAATTCTCAGCCAGGAGTTCAATCTCTACCCCTTCCGGGGCATCCGCCTTCACCCCACAAATACAAGACAAAATTTCATCTTCTTCCACATCAATATGCTGCGGTCCGATAGCCGCCCGATCGAGATATTCTTTCCCTTTCTTAACGGTACAAACACAGGTTCGACAAGCTCCAACTCCACAAGAAAAAGGAATCGGTGCTCCTGCATCCTGCGCCTGTGATCCGACAGATTCATCCGCCACAGAATCAAATGCTGCAGCTTGAGTGCCGGTATGATCGGTAATAACAACTTTGGCCATGTAATTTTTTTTTAAATCAAAAGCATTATAACTTCTTCTTCCATTTACGCCACTTTTCAATAAACCAATTAAGCCAATACTTTTTCCGAAGCGGAAAATCCTGTACATGCAGATAATTACGTTCTTCACCTCCAAAACCTTTTTTAAAACGAGAAAGTCCATACCAGGGATGCTTTTTTTCATCATCTCCACACACACCCCAAAAGTTAAATTCCAAACAGCCTCGTGATTTTGCCTCACAAATCGCCGACCAAATAGTCGCATGTGCTACGGGAAGTTTTGAATAAGAAGACGCTCCCTGATGATAATATCCCGCATTCTTGTCGAACACAATTATTGAACTTGAGTAATTTTTTTGATCAATGCTGGAGGAGAAAATTTGCACGTCTTCTCCAAAAACATCCAATTCTTTTTCTGTCATAGAGCGAGGAAAAGGAACAAATCCCTGCCGCCGAACCGTCTCCAGATGCAACGCCCAAAAAATATCTAAATGCTCCGCCGAATTCCCCTGCGATACTTCAATGCCACATTTCTCGATTCTTTTGACTTCATAGCGCGTTGATTTTTTCATCTGCGCCAACAGATCCTCTTTGGCTGATTGAAGATTCAAGACCCATGTTTTTTCAGGATTTACTAAGTGCACCGGCGCCGATCGATATCCCACCTCCGAAAACACAGACTGATGCGCGGGATCAAACAAAGAAGAAACTCGAACAAAATCACATTCTTCCTGTTTTCCAAAAGATTGATAAGCCTCTAAGAAAAATTTTAAAGCCGGCTCCAAATACTGCGATTCAATGAGTGGCCCATGGGGAAGATGCAAATACACACCTCGACGCGCGGATATTTTTTGAAACTGCGCGATTCCAATCAACTGGTCCCCTAAAAAAAGACCCCGTCGAATATTTTTTTCCCCCAAAGCCTGTCGAACAGAACCATACTTTGCCCCCTGTAAATAGGTCTTCTCCCCAACAAACGCATCATAAAAATCGTCTTGGGTCTTCTCATTAATCGGTTTGAGTACAAAATGCATCTAGTATAGTTTTTTAAATCTTTCAATATCTTTCCGGGCAACTCTGCGATTCGTAGGAAAAGTAACATAGTGCTGCGCAAAGTGTTCCGCATTCGGACAAGATCCCGGTTGATACCCAAAAGCCTCCAACGAAACCCCCTTGGGCGCAATAGGAACGCCATCCCATTCACGAAGATCAAAACCAATGGCTTTCGCGCGAGAACGAAGCGCCAACGCCTGATTGGTTTTTAAAATAACACGAAAACTACTCAAAGGTCGAATAATTTCGTTTTCAGGAAAAAGTTTTCCCAAAACATCTTCCCACGCATCTGCCATCTTATGCCGATGAGATTCCAGACTATCTAAATGATCCAGCTGATACTTTAAGACGGTCTGTAGGCCTCGTGCTAATTTTGCAAGCTTCACATCTTCCTGTCCCCTTTTTTCAGCCGATGTCACCGCTCGAGGCAAAAGCTTTAATTTACCCGCCACATAACTCATCCCCCTCCCTCCAAACCCCCAACACGCCAAAGCTAAACTCCAAATCACTGGATAGAACAAATATTGAAGCGTCCAAAAAACAGAAGATTTTTTTATATTTTTCACACTCCGTTCCTTACTTTTCATAATTAAAGCGCCGCCCGACCCACAACTGACAAATTTTTCACGTCCAAAACTCAATAATTTCGCATCACAAAAATCAAAACCCTCACTCCATCCATGCGCCCCATCTTCCACAACTTTAACACCGTTTTTTTGAGCCAGCACATAAATAGATTCCAAATCTGCTTCTTGTCCAAAAATATGCGGAACCAAAACCAGTGAAACTTGATCAATTTTTGTGTTCAAGTCTTTGTTCGAAAATAAGCCATTTTCATCGGTATCAATCCAGCAGATCTCATATCCTCGGGACAAAAAAGGCGCCGCCATAACACAACAGCAAAAAGCGGGAAGTGCAATTTTTTTATTTTTAGGAAGCTGCCAAGCATCAATCAAAAGACCGAATCCTGAACGCGCCACATTTAACAAAATATAATGATCACTCCCAAAGGAATCTGAAAAATCTAGATCATGACGCCCCAAACACCCCCCCAAACCACGAACCCCATCCCAAAAACAGAGGTCTGGACATAATTGATTCGATACGAGTTTAGAAACATACATTATTCAAAAATCATTCTTCAGATTTCGGCTCAACCGTTTGTGATTTTACCAAAGCTACAATTTCTTTGGGCAATCTTGACTCGAGCAAAATACCATCATTCTTTTCAAGCGTATTCAAAAGTTTTTTCAACACGTTTTGATTGGATCCCCAAAAACGATCTCCACAGATTTCTTTCCCGAGATCAGAAAAATCACTCTTCAACCAAAAAACTTCTGCATCTATTTCGTCCAAACGCTTAAAAATACGCTGATGCACAGCATAAGCACGATCCCCCAGCTCGCGAAGAGGAATCCCCACAAAAATCTTACGTCCCGTCACCATAGCCAACTGCTCAATCGCCGAGAAAACTCCATCGGGATTGGCCGAATACAAATCTTCAAAAATAAGCGCCCCCGAGGCATGATGATGCGTATGCAAAGCTTGTTTGAGAGGCGGCAAAACCGATAGATAAATCGCCGATTCTTCGAATGAAACCCCCAGTGTTTTCGCGGTTTCCAGCGCCAAAAGCGCATTGCGAACAAAAAAGGCCCCACACCAAGGCAACGTAAAGTCCTGGCCTCCATACGTAAATTCTGTTTTCTGATGATCAATATGCGTCACCTTCACCGGAAGGCTTGAAATAGGAATAACCGTGGCCTGCATTGAATTAATATTAAACCAATGCTTAAGCTCCGGATCTTCCGCTGGATAGAAAACTTTTTCTGTACAAGCCTTCGGAAGCTCCCCTTTGGCTGCTAAAAGCTTTTCTGAAGAACCAAAAAGCTCTACATGCTGTGCATTAATACCCGTCACAATACCAATCTGTGGCTGTAAAAACTGACAAACCTGTTCCAATTCCCCACGACGATAAGCCCCCATCTCCGCCACAAAAAACTTATTATTCGTCAGGGTCACTCCCCCCACTTTGAAAAATTCTTTATTGTGTACTACTCGTCTGGCCAGCGACACTTCTGTATTTTCATTCTTCAAAGAACTCAATACACTATCAATTCCGTATTTCATCGACAATAAATGCACCAAGATCGCTTTCGTCGATGATTTCCCAAAGCTTCCAGTAATCCCGACCCGCATGATCGGAGAATCCGTAATAATCATCTTTGACTGGGCGAACAGACATTTCTGAACCCACTGAACCGGAATACGAGAAATCAATACCGACACCCAAACCCCCAACCAGATTGTACGCTCCCAGAGCACCGTCACCCAAAGAAAATCCCAATCCGGAACAATCCACCAGAGCACAAGCGTCCACACTAAAAAAATCAAAACCATCAACCCCACACGAATCGAAAACTTAGGTCTCGGTAAAATCCCCGGATAAAACCAAAGATTAAAGATACTCTTCACCCCATCTCCGGTGTGAAGCCACGCCTTCAGACGATCAACGCGATACTCTTGCAGTTGCCATCGTTGAATCCACCAAAATATCGTTCGGATTCCTAAAACGATCAACACGCCCGCAATTATTTCCTGAGGGGGAAAAGACATGCTTCCATTGTAAGAAACAAAGGAAATAAGTAAATCAGGCGATATCCAAGAAAGACTAAATAACCGAATATGTCGGTTCCTTCCATCGAGCTTGTTTAAAAGAAGGCTCTCCGGATTTCGTGTGACTCACCACAAATTCCGCTACCCGCGTTCTGAAAGACTGTGACGCTTCATGCAAAATACCGCCTGTATTTTCCATCACAGAAACACTTTGCTTTTTACGTTTTCCAGATCTTCCCTCTGAATAGGAGAGCATTTTTTTCACTTTCGTAAGTTTATGCATCCAATCATCAATTTTACCGTACACCGCATCCCCCAAAGCGCTGTCAGCTAAAAGATACAAACGACTCACCGGCAACGTCAAAGACATCGTATCTCGATTATCAAACAATCGAATCAGAAAACCGCCGTCTACCTCACGAACCTGCCCACTATCAGGTTGAAACTCTGGATCTGCTCCCGCCATAATCGCTTCAAATTCTGATAAATCAATCGCTTTATGAATATCTCGGGAAAGACCTATTCCAGGAGCAAACGTAATATTCACCGGAGCCCCGTATTCATGGGCCGTACTTTTGACCGATGAAGATCTATCTTGTGCCTTTGCATTACACTCTCGCTGATGCACTCGCACCAATTCCGCCAAAGCATCTTGGAGCGAAAGTTTTTGCCCCTTATCTCTCTTTAATACATTTACAGGAGTGGTATCACCCGTCCCTTCGAAAACTTTTGGAGCATACGGCATGTCACCGGTTCCCATAGCACCTCGAAGCGGCGTATCTTCTTGACCGATCTGATCCCAAATAGATGGTAAATGCGGACGCGCTGGCAAACGGTCTTCTCCCCCATCTTCACCGGTTACCTGCGAGGATTTCCCCTGCACAAAGTGCAGCAAACGACGCATGTGCCCCCCATAAGAAACATCGGTTCTTTCTTTCAAGGCTTCAAGATCCAACCCTCGTGGTTTTTTCAAAGATCCATCTTTCAGGCCATCAACAATCATCTTCATCATGCGCCCAAGTTGTACCCACGTAACTCGGTACTGAGATTTTACATGTTCAATTTTTTCTGTAGCCACCTCCGGACTATCCTCTGCGAGAGACACCCCAAAGATACTTTTTAAAATATCAGCCACAATCCCTTTTTCTGCTTTTGTATACGCTCCAACAGATTCCTTCACCGCATCGATCGCTTCGCCCGAGACTAACGCCTCATCATCTGGAAATAAGCCATTCAAAATATGAGTCAGCTGATGAATAGACTGACGATCTTTTGCATGCTCTCCACGGAAGGCAGACGCCACTTGCGGAGAAAGCATCCCTCGAAGAATATAATCCGTTACTTGTTGAGGCTCCAATCCTCGTGGAACTAATAACGCGTCATTTTTAAGACGAACTCCATTGGAAAGACCTTCCCAGAGCGATAAATTTTGTTTTCCCACCACCGAAGATCGATCCGCCTGCTGTTCTACCAAATCAGAAAGACCATAGCCCAATACCTGAAGAAAAGATCCTACATGCTGCTCCAGAAGGGCCCTCTGTCCCTGTGTAAAACAAGCCATACTATTCGGCGTCAAATGACGCACCTGCGGACAACCCTCTAAAATAGTTTGTGCAGAAACCAGTCTTCCATTCTTTCCCGTCAGAGACACATCCCCCCTCAAACAAATATCTGCTAACGCCGATACCGGAATAACACCGTAGGCTTCCGTTTTCAAAACATAACAACGATCCATCTGAACCATCTCTGGCTCGGGAACCTTTCGAGCCCCCACATCCAAAGAAAGATAAAAATCAGATTCTCCTAAATGGGCCAAGGCCTCTATTGCTCTGAGAGGCGGTAACTCCTGTGTCTCTTGCCAATGTTCTAAATCATCTTGCGTTATGCCATGCTCCTCAGCAAGTAAAGCAACCGCATCTTCATATTTCAGTAATTCCGCCAATACTTTATGTAGATCTATAACCGATCCATCTATCGGATCTCGAAAAAGGACCGTCCCCTCAAGAGGACCATCTCTCACCTCTGCTTCCTCAAGCGTCCCGAGAGTATCTTTCATCGACACATGCCCCTCTTCTTCATTCTCAGGCGCTTTTTCATCCGGCAGTTCATCTGCATGCACCTCCAACCCAGAAGCAATGGCTTTCACAGAAGTTCCATCAGCCGCGAGATCATCTTCTGTATTTGCATCACGCGCTTCCTCTGCATGATCATCAACATCAAATTCTTTAAATTCAGGACGCTTGTCCGGATTCGCAATCGCACTCTTCTTTCGACGCTTTTTTTTCTTTTCAGGCCCGGCTACCGCTAATTGCGCATCAACTTGATCCACGGTAGTCGTCGTGACCGTAGCCATCTCTAAGTCTAAAACGGATAATAAAGCTTCGTATTCTCCGTTTTCTGGCACGCGTCCGCCTTCTGCTCCCAAAGCCCACAAAACAAGATCCTGCGAAACCCCCATCATATCAGAAACCATCTCAGCCCCCCCATCTTCACAAATTGTAGCAACCGCTGCGCTTAATGACTGGGGTGCATCCTCCTGTCCTTCAAAACAAACACGAAGATCCTGAGGCAACTTTCCTTCAAAAACGTCCAATCCGGATTTTGGTTCTGCCATGATATAAATGGGGCTAAAAATTTTTTTGTCCCCTTTTTACGCTTTTTATCACCGAAGTCAAATATCATTCCAAAAACCGATCCACCAATCCTGCTATCTCTTCGGTATGCGTATGATGAATCCCATGCCGGCCTTCTGGAAGAATCGCGAGGGTCACATTCTGCAAATTTTCCTCATACACATGTGCTGATTTAATAGGTGTCAGAGTATCACGAGCTCCCCAGATGAGTAAAATTTGTGTTCGTATTTTGACAAGCTCCTCTCGGAAATCTGGCTCCTCTACAACTTTTTGTAACGTGGGCTTAATCTCAGGATGCGCATCGGCCCAATCATGCGCCTTAAAAATCTTACGCTTAATGAACAGCTGTATTTTTTCCGGAATAATCTTTTTTATTTTCAGAACACTGATGAATTTCGCCACCCGCTGTCGAAAACTTAACGGCCACTTGATACCGGCGGCGCCGGTTAAAATCACTTTTTCGGCTAATTCTGGACGCTTTAAGAGCAATCGCACGAGCACTCTGCACCCAAAACTATGCCCGTAAAAACAAGCCTTCTGAATATTTAGTTTTTTTAAAAATGCTTCCAACCAAGCTTCATAATCATGCGTATCCCAACCTTTTGAATCCGGCATACCGGATAGCCCAAACCCGGGCATATCCGGAATAATAATCTTATAATCAAGGTTTTCAGAAAGCTTCTCAAAACTTTCCACACTTCCCCCCCAACCGTGCAAAAATACCAACACCCGCTCCCCTTTTCCATGAGAAACAAAGTGCGTTTTAACACCGAAAATATCAATAAAATCTGATGGCATAAACTAGTCTCGAAGACGCTGATTTAAATCTCCTTCCAAACGATCCCCAGTCCAACGACGTTTGAGCCGTGCCGATCGAGGTGTTTTAGGCCCCAGAGCTTCTCGTCTCTTGCGACGAAGCTCTGCAAAATGCGTTGCCGCATTCTTCCGTCCGCCAAGAGTTTTCATGCGATTCTTTTGTCGCTCTTGAAAGTCCGGTTCATTTTTCAAATACCCCTCCCGAATCACATCCGTACGAGCTCGAAGATTCGGACGATTCGATCCCCATTTCGCTTTCTTCTCCTTAAATATTTCCCTTGCCGTTTGGTCACCCTCGACCTTGAATCCTCCACGATTGAGTGTTTTTTTATAACGTGAATAAGCTTTAGCATTTCCAAACTTCGGCATCGAACGTCCTCTAACTTTTCCCTTCGGGGCTGATTCATCCTTTTTTGAACGGACACGACGTTCGGCACCTGTTCTGGACATAAACTTCCCACGTCCCGCTCGGGAGTAAGTATTATTACTTCTTCTTTCCGGCTTCTTGTCCTGCATACGTCGTTTTGAACGCATCGAACGGGCTCGCCCCTGTGCCCGAAGCTTCGCTAATTCATCAGGACTTCGCCCAAAACGCTTCGGACGCACCGATTCACAAGAAGGCACTGTTTTCCAGTCATCTGGAACCACGCAAGAATTTTTAAAAGTTTCACACTGTCCATCCGATCCCACCGCATAAACAATCGACTCCGTACAAACTTCTTGAGCCGCTACCGGAAAAACAAAAAACACCGAAGCCAGTAATAATAATTTTTTCATAGGAATAAAAAGTCAAAATTAACGAGATCATCGTGATCGTAATCGCTTTAATCTCTCCACAAGTGATTCACGCGATGAGGTTCGACTCGATCGAGATGTCGACGCAGAAGAAGATGTTCGACGACTCGTCGTCCTAGAACTCGCCCGAGAAGCACTCGTCCCCGAAGCCTTTCGAAGATCCGTTTGCAATCGTCGAAGTTCTACCTGAAGCGTTCGAATTTGTTTTTCAACTTCTGAAATACGAGCCTTGACCTGATCACGAGAAGCCCCTTTCATCCCGGTTGAAGAAGCGGTTGCGGTCGATGAAGAAGTGCTTGTTGTTGTCGTAGTAGTGGTCGCTGCAGCCGTTGCCGATTCCTCTGTCCCGGGGAGCCACACAGTTGCCGTTGGGGAAACACGATCTTTTACACGCCCCATCTTTCGGAGACGATCCATCCGAGCGAGCTGTGCCTCGGTAAACTTCGCCGATGTTTTGAACGATTTAACATTTCCAGCCCCAAATAAAACTTTTTCTCCGGCTGTCGTCTTATAAAAGTATCCCCGTACGTAATATTCCGTAGCCGGGGTAAGACCATTAATACGACCTTTGAAATCATTCTTTCCTGTATACGTTGTTACCAATGGATTTGAAAAATTATTTCCTGAGGCCATCACAAGTGAGAATCCATCATATTCACTACTGGCAAGATTCGGACGAGACCATGCGAAAACCGCATACGTGTCATATCGCGTCACACGAACATGTCCAAACTCTTCGTTCGCACCAGATGTCACGGCTTCTGATACATTTGCATCACTCGCATCGAAATAATTAGTTTCAACCTCTCCGTTAAAAAGCTTTTTCCATTTTAAAATTTGAGAACCATTTCCCAAAATTGTTTTCCGTCCCTCTTTTCGATACGTGTACACCCGAAAATAATATTCTCTATTATATTCCAATCCGGCAGAACGAATCGCCAAACTTGACTGAGATGATTGCAAAAACTGACGAGCCGCTTTGTCATTCGCAATCTCGGTCTGACTATCACTCCACTGCAAAGCATATCCATCCACTCCAAAAAGCGATTCCTCCGCAAGTGCCGTCCACTGAATAACAGTTTCTGACCCCGTCGTTAACACTTTAAGATCTTGAATATCGGCCGCAAAAGAAGATCCCACACTAAACACACCAACCACGAATGCCAGAATAAATTTTTTCATATTAAAAAAGCTAAAAAGCCCGACCATTGTAGATTCCAACCCAAGCAGGTCAAGAACCTTCTATTGCAGAAGATTCCTCTTCATTTTCTTCGAACAACTCTTCGGTCAACCAACGCAATCGATCCAAGGGCCAAATAACAAATTCTGACCGCCCTCGAATGTTTTTCTTCGGAACAAATGGCGTCGCTCTTCCGTCACAAGCACTAAAGCAATAGCGTGAATCAAGACTCTTCTGTCGATTATCACCAAACAACACATAATGCCCCTCTGGAACCTCAAATGTTTCACGCTGAGAAAGCGTTCTCCCTCTGTTTTTAAGCGATAAATAGGGTTCATCTAACAGTTGTTGATGATATTCATCATTACTCAGAAAAACCTTCCCATGTCGCACATCAATCGTATCACCTGGTACGCCAATAACACGTTTGATGTAATGTTTTTCTCCGATGGGTGGACGAAACACTACAATCTCTCCCCGCTGTGGATCTCTCCGAAAATGATAAAGAAATTCATTCACAAAAATAAACTCCCCTTTCCCATCTCGACATTTATCCTCCACAAAATTCAACGTTGGACACATGGAAACACCATGCACACGAAAAAACTGAAACACATAAAAACGAATAAATAAGACCACACTAATTATAATTACCATTTCCAAGAAGAAACTCGGCCAACTTTGATCTTTCTCTTTAAACATCCCCTGAAGTGTAAAGAAACTCTTCTTAAATTTCCAATCTTAAATTTCACATCTTTTCCCTTTTCTCTTTTCGCTGCACTCTCTAGACTAAGAGCGTATGAAAAAAATTGATGTCAAATCTCAACGCATTAGCTCTTGGCGACCTCGGGCCATCGGATTTGGGGGCCTTTTAGAAGAGAATGAACAGGTGCTGAGAGTCTTTCGCCAAACTTTCTTTTTTTCTATGCGAAAAATGACCGGATACCTAGCCCTTGCGAGTGCGGGTTCCTTTTTGGCCTGGTTTTTTCTCCCCGGAGAATACTGGCCGATCGCAGCTGGAATCGGACTGGTGGGATTCGGAAAAGCCCTCGATATTTTTTATGCCTGGTATCGTAACGCCATGCTGGTAACCGATCTCAATATCCTTCTCTTAGAATGGCCCAAGCCTTTTCAAAGAACGGTCACGCGTATTGATTACTGGAACATCGATGAAATCCAAGTCGAAAAAATAGGAATCGCTGCTTTTTTTCACAACTATGGAACGCTTCATTTCCAAAAAGTAAACGGTGGAGAACTTATCTCTTTTAAAGACGTCTCCCACCCACACCGAACAGCCGCCCTCCTCGAAGCCTTCCGTGAAGACATGGTGGACTTCAAACAAAAAACAGAAGAAGGGTCTCTCAAAGAAATATTAACAGGACTCGTTCAGTCTCATGTAGCTGGAGGCGGCCTGCAACAACAAAACAGTCCGGCTGCTACCCCTACAAAAAAAACAGCCTCCCCAGAAAAAAACACTCCCCCGCCAGAACGAAACAAAGTTTTTTCCTGGTTACGCCATCAAGGAGATGCAAAACCATCTACCCCACCGACGCACGGCATTCGGGTTGAAAAAGAACTCGATGATACCGGAGGCATTGAAATAGAGCTCTAGATTGACTTGCTTAAAAAAACAACTATATAAACAGCATCTCTTGATGTTGTTTATCTACTTGATCGAAGAACGTCAGAGAACGTTCTTTTACACGATCGGTGCAATATCACACAACCCATAACGCGCAATCATAAGGAGCGCTCAGTATGAAACACTCAATCACAACCTACATCATGGTCATGTTGAGCTTCTTTGGACCGGCCTTCGCCGCCGAAGAAGACAAACCCAATCCAGTGGAATCTCGGCCCATCCGAATACTTGGGGGCAATAGCGGGATCAGTATTGCCTTCAGCAAGCCCATAACCGTACTCATCCCTCAACGGAAAGTCCCCATCGAGATTCTGATCAACTTCCGTCCAACAGGATTGCGGGGGAACCCTCAGGAAATCGGCGTCTTCGAGATCGAAACCGATCCCGTCCCTGACGAAAAAATGGCCTTCGCGGCTATTCTCGGGTTCCTTGATCCGGGGAAAACCATCCCCCAGAAGAAACGGATGCACATGGCCTATGATGGCGGACTCATTGCGCAGTTTGACCTACCAAAAAATGAGCCTCTGCACTTTGTACGCTCCGTCACAATCGCCATGCCAAATCCACCGGCCATAGAAATCACAATTACCACCCTCAACGAAGAGGGATCCATGGAGGGAAAAATCAATCCCCTCGCACTGCTGGAACTCGTCGTTCCCGACAAAGAATGGACGCTTGCATGGGGCGATCCCGTAAAAACAGAGGTAAAGTTCGAAGAACCCAAGCCTCCGTATCAGCGCATCGTCCCCGCCGTCAAAGAAATCGTGACGGCAACGGTGGTCAAAAAGAAGTGATACCCCGCACCGCATCGTGTCAGACCCCGTCGCAACTGCGGCGGGGTCTTTCACTATATATATTCGAATATATATTCGAGTATATACTACCAGCCCAAACTTCCACCCTGCTGGTACTCCGTCACACGAGACTCGAAGAAGTTTTTTTCTTTAGACAGATCAATAATCTCACTCATCCACGGGAAAGGATTCTCATCACCGTACACCGGTTTAAGATTAATGCGCTCAAGTCGTCGATCGGCAACATGCCGCACATACTGACTCACGACATCAGGACGCAGTCCCAAAATACCTCGGGGCAACGCATCATCAGCATACGCACACTCAAGCTCAACGGCTTTTTTAATATTTTCAGCAATCGTTGCCTTGAACTCGTCCGTCCAGATCTCTGGATTTTCTTTCACAATTTCATTGATGAGGTCGGATCCAAAAGACAAATGCACAGACTCATCTCGCAATATGTACTGAAACTGCTCCCCCACTCCCACCATTTTATTATTTCGAAGCATCGAAAGCATCATCGCAAACCCGGCGTAGAAGAAGATTCCTTCCATGATGACATAATATCCCACAAGATCATGTACAAATTTTTGAACATTTTCCGTACTGTCTGTTTTAAATTCTGGATCAAAAATAGACTCCGTCATTTTAACCACAAATTCATCTTTTTCATGAATCGAAGGGATGGTCTCATACATGTTGTAGACTTCCTCAGGATCAAGATTCAAGCTATCACAGCAGTAAATAAAAGTCTCCGTATGCACCGCTTCTTCGTAGGCCTGCCGCAGCATGTACTGCCGACATTCAGGATTCGTCACATGCCGGTAAATCGCCAAGACAATGTTATTCGCCGTCAAACTTTCTGCCGTCGAGAAAAATCCAAGATTCCACATGACCATACGTCGTTCATCTTCCGACAAACCATCTCTTGATTTCCAAAGCTCAATATCACGTTGCATCGACACTTCTTCCGGCACCCAATTATTGGCCACACCATCTTTGTAGTGCTGTCGTGCCCATTTGTATTTCATCGGAAAAATCTTGTTTGGATCGGTCGATGAACAATTTAAGATGGTCTTTTTTTTATTCTCGTCTGACATTTTTTTTATAGAAAGTTAAGATTTATATATTTTTATTGGCACGCTTCACACTGATCACCATTCATAATAGAACATACTACTTTTTCTGCTTCTGTGTAGTCTTTTTTTTTCGCCTCATCACCATGCTGTGATCCTTTTTGCGCGGACAAGTTCACGGTTGATTTTTCTACCTGAGTCGCCCCAAGCGTTCGGCAATAGTACGTTGTTTTGAGGCCCATTTTCCACGCCATTGTGTAGACATCAGAAATCTCTTTTCCACTCGATCCTTTATAGAAGATATTCGTTGATTGCGCTTGATCAATCCATTTCCCACGCATAGCCGCATGCTGAACGATCCAGTGAGCACCAACCTCGAAGACTTCTTTATATTTATCTCGAATGTCCTGTGGAATTTCCAAAATGTCCTGGACCGACCCATCACAACCTTTAAGTTTTTGAAGCATTTCTTTACTCCAAAGGTTTCGTTCTTTGAGCTCTTCTACCAGATAATTATTAATCACCGTAAACTCCCCTCCCATATTTGATTTTACGTAGAGATTTTTATAAATCGGCTCAATACACGGCACACACCCGGAGATATTTGCAATCGTTGCGGTCGGCGCAATAGCCATACAGTTACTGTTTCGCATTCCGTTGGTCCTGATCGAATCTCGAACACTCGTCCAATCCAGCCGTGACTCACGAGATACTTCAATCTTCTCTCCACGCTCTTGTTCCAAAAGATCTAACGTATCAACCGGCAGAAGATCTCGATCCCATTTGGAACCTTTGAAAGAAGAGTAAGATCCTCGTTCCCCGGCCAACTGAGAACTTCCCATGATCGCATGATAAGACACGAGTTCCATCAGCTCATCCGAGAAATCAACCGCTTCCTGTGAATCAAAATTTAAGTTTTTTTGGTAGAGCAAATCATGAAATCCCATAATCCCCATGCCCACCGGACGGTGTCGAGAGTTAGACGTATCGGTTTCTTTCGTCGGATAAAGATTAATATCAATCACATTATCAAGCATTCGCATCGCCGTATGAATCGTATCCTTCATTTTCTTCCGATCAAGGTCCTTTGTTTCCGCATCAAAATGACGCGCCAAATTCACCGATCCAAGATTACAAACTGCCGTTTCTTCATCCGAGTTATTAAGCGTAATTTCCGTACAAAGATTTGAATTATGCACCACCCCCACGTGATCTTGCGGTGAACGAACATTACAAGGATCTTTAAAGGTAATCCAAGGATGCCCCGTTTCAAAAATCATCGTGACCATTTTACGCCAGATCTGAGAAGCTTTTACTTTTTTCCAGACAAGGATTTTTCCTTCTGCTGCCATTTTTTCATATTCCTCATATTTATCCTCAAAAGCCTGACCGTAGATGTGATGGAGTTCTGGCACTTCATCCGGAGAAAAAAGCATCCAATCTCCGTCCGCAGCCAATCGTTTCATGAACAGATCTGGAATCCATGATGCCGTATTCATATCATGCGTTCGTCGGCGATCATCTCCTGTGTTTTTTCGAAGTTCTAAAAATTCTTCGTAGTCATAGTGCCAGCATTCTAGATAAGCAACGACGGCACCTTTTCGTTTTCCTCCCTGATTCACAGCTACGGCCGTATCATTTGCGATCTTCAAGAACGGAATCACTCCCTGTGATTTCCCATTGGTCCCATGAATCCGAGCTCCGGTTGCGCGTACATTCGTCCAGTCGTTTCCGATACCTCCCGCCCATTTCGAAAGCTGCGCATTATCCGCAATCACTTTAAAGATATGAGAGAGGCTGTCTTCAACCGTCGATAAGAAACAAGACGAAAGCTGTGAATGTGTCGTTCCGGCATTAAAGAGTGTCGGCGTAGAATTCACAAATCGTAACGTCGACAAGATGTTGTAAAACTCAACCGCATACCTCTCACGGTCTTCTTTCTTTTCGTTCAACGCCAATCCCATAGCCACTCGCATCCAAAAATACTGTGGCGTCTCAATACGTTGATCATTAATATGTACAAAATAACGGTCATACAACGTCTGCAGTCCTAAGTAATGCAACAAATGATCACGCTCGACAACAAAAGCCTTTTCAATCGATGTAAAATCAAACGTCAACATTTCTGGGTTAATACGACCCGCTTCAACACCTTTCTTTAAATTGCTCTTAAAGGTTGTACGATAAACGTCTTCAAAATCCGCCTGTGCAGCACGGGCTCCGTTGATCACTTCCGGATAAGCCGACTCCAAAAGAAGTCGCGAGGCAAAAAGCGAATAACCAGGATCTCGCTCAATAAAACTTTTAGCGACCATCACCAAAACTTTTGAAATTTCAGACGCTTTCATGCCATCATAAATATTTTTCTTCACTTCCTTAAGAATCGCATCCTGATCAACAACCGGGAAAGTTGCTCCCACTCGAGCCAGTACCACTCGAATTTTCTGTTCTTGAAAAGCTTCTGATTTCCCATCATCTTTTACAATCTTAAGAAGATTTTTTTCTAATTTTTTAAGTTCCTCCAATCTCTGTTCGGCCCGCAATCGTTCATGTTCTGCTCGGTAAAGAATATAAGACTTCGCAATATCAAAATGCCCCAATTCCACCAATTTCTTTTCCACCATGTCTTGAATGTTTTCCACAGAAGGAACCGTTTCCATACCATCAAACTGGTCGGTCAAAGACCCCACAACATCGTGCATAACACTATCGGGGAAAAATTCTCCCTCAGCAATACCGCTGGCACTGGCAGCTTTGCCAATTGCGATACGAATACGTTCCTGATCAAAATCAACAATCTGGCCACTGCGTTTCCGAATTTTTTGTAAACTCATAATAAAAATATAGGGGTGAAAAAAAGGGGGCGAGTATAACGAGCCCTTAAAGCCTTTCCCCAAGGGAATGGCAAGACTCGATGACACAACATATTGTGTGCGAACTCAATCATAAGCACTATATATTGTGCTGTCAAAGCTTTCCCCTTGCTCCAATAAACAACTCATTATTCAATAATCATTTCCTCTTTTTGTAGCTTATTAAGGCCTTATTTTAACACTTGCCTTATGAAAAACATCCGCAAACAAGACCCTGGTCACGCACCAGGAAAACCCCTATAATATTTTCCGTATGGACTATTTTCAGGCGCTCACACTCGGAACGATCCAAGGATTTACCGAATTTCTTCCCATCTCTTCGAGTGGACATCTTTTTTTGGTCGAACATTTTTGGAATATCATGCCCAATCTTCATTTTGAAATTCTTCTTCATGGTGCGAGCCTGCTGGCCGTAATCCTTCTCTTTCAAAAAAAAATACACCTCATCCTCAAAGGTTGGATGCATTTATTAGGAAGCTCACAAGGCTCGCGAAGTTACGGAATACTCGGCCTCAAGCTCCTGGCCGCGACCTTCATGACCTTTCCTCTTGCCTATGTTATTCAAATCTATTTTGATCAACTCCTCACGCCCGACCTTGTTGCCAAGACGCTTATTATCACCGGCGTATTTATTCTCATAGCCGAACAATACCGCCCCAAAACCGAACGCGGATTTTCCTGGCGTATGGCGATTTTCCTCGGATTAGTCCAAGGATTCGCCCCTATCCCCGGTATATCTCGATCGGGTATTACGATTGCCTTTTTGATCTTTTCAGGACTCAAGCGTCGACATGCCGCAGAGATATCATTTCTTCTCGCCATTCCAACGATCCTTGCCGCCCTTATCTATTCTTGGATACAACAAGGCGAAATGCTCCTCATAACACCTCAAGTCCTTCTTGCGTGTGTGATGTCATTCCTCGCTGCCATCGTAGCCATGACCTGGATGGTCAAACTCGTCGAGAAAAAATGGATTTACTTTGCCCCTTATTGTTTTATCCTCGGCCTGATAGTACTGATCGCTGTTCACTGATCCCTATGCGCCTCATTCTCGCTTCCAGCTCTCCCAATCGCGCGGAACTCCTCACTCGTATGGGAATATCATTTGAAGTCACCCCGCCCGACTACGAAGAAGTCATCATCCCCGATCAATCACCCACCGAACAAGTTCAAGAATTTGCGCTAGGAAAAGCAAAATCGGTCTATGAAAAATACAAACAAGAATCAGACGTCTTGATTCTTGGCTTTGATTCAATGATTGATTTTGAAGGGGGCAGTATCGGCAAAGCTAAAACTAAAAAAGCAGCTTTTGAAATGATTCAAAGCTTTGTGGGCAAACCCCAAAAAGTTACGACCGGACTCGCCTTGATAGGAAACCACAAAGGTCAATATTTCGAAAAAGTAGATTTCGAATCTTCTTCTGTAAAATTTCGCAATGACATAAGCAACTGCCAAATCAAAAAATATCTCGAATTTGGCGACTGGGCCGGCAAGTGCGGCGCCTACTCTATTTTAGGGACCGGTATTTTTTTTCTTGAAAATATACAGGGCGATTTTCAGAATATTATCGGCATTCCGGTTATGAAGATGGGAAACATGATGAGAGAAATCACTAGAAAATCCCCCTTTTCCATGATAAAAAGCGAATAAGATTGACAAGGGGTTGACTTTTGTGGTAAAGTAAGTAGAAGGACTGTGATTAATATTCTTCTCGCTTTTCTCTTTCTTTATTTTTCCACACACCATGGCAACAACTCCTACTATTGAACCTCTTGAAGAAAACTTTCCAGATCCTTCGTCTCCCGAAGGGCTTGAATCGGCTATTTCCAAAAAAACAGAAAAACTCACACAACGAACAAAAGAACTGGCAAGACAAGCCTCCAACGAACAAGATTTTGATGCCCTTGAACAATATGCAACATTACTTGAAAGTAGCGAAGCCTTACGCAATAAAGCTATTGCTGAGTTGGTAAGAGAAACCAGTGCCCTCGTCGAATCACAAACAGAACACATAAATGCGGCTTTAGATGCCGCTGATTACACCTCTGTCAAACAAATATCTGCCGCCGCAAAACAACACCAAAAGAATATCATCTGGTTAAACGAGCGACAAAAAGATGTCAAATCAGACGAAACGCCTCCCGATGAGACACCAGAAAAAACAATCCAAACCTCAGCCAACGATGTTGAAACAGAGAGCGCTACCTTTTTTGCTTCCCCCTCAGGCACCACCGCACTCGCAACCGCCGAAACAAGCACGGATCAAGACGAACAAACCTTTTATATCCTCAAAGAACAGGGCGCAGCAATTCCAGTGAAAATAACAGAGTCCGTAGAAATAATTCAAGAGCTCCATCCAAAATTCACTCTTGAGGATCTCACGATGCCTCAGATTACCCAACTCGCTCAAATATCAGAAACCGAAGCAGATAAAACAACCGCACAGTTAATCAAAGATATACAACCCCTCTTGGATCAAGCTCTGACCTATCACTATCGAAAAAACCTCGATGACGAATTACTGAGTCGACTGCGAAGAGTTCGGGACGCTCTTACCGAAGCCGATAAAAACAAAAAATCCTATACGCCAACACAAGCAAGCATTATGCAACTGGTTCAGGGACTTTTGCAAGCGATCCCTCATCTAACCAATCGGAATCTTCCCCTTATCCCGAAGGGCCTGAGATACTCCGTTATTAGTCCGACATCCCTCGATAAACCTATCTACAATCTTTTAGACCTCAAGGTTTTACTCGAAGCACAAACCCAGATGATCCCCCAACAACTAGAACAAAACGCAGAAGAACTCGCCCCAATCGGTGAAGATCTCCTGCGATTTGATTTTGAATTACAACAAAAAATAGCCGCCAGCGGCAAAACCTGGGCTGAAATTCTTCTGGGGAAACCCGAAGACCAAGCCGATCCAGAAGAGTTCAAAAAGGTAACTAATGCTATCAAAAGAAAAAAAGAAAAGAAAATCATTCTCGCCTCTATGGTCGGGCAGGCCCATCTCCAACAACGACTCACTGAGTCACAAGTGAAACTCTTTCGAGAGACCTACAATACCTATAAGGATGATATGAACCTCCTCACCTCCAATAGACAAGGTGACAACGGAAAAAATGAAACATTGTCTGAACTCGCGGCAGCAGAATATAAAAGAACCCCCGGTGACATCCCTTGTGCATTAAACGAAATCAAGGCTCGTATGCATGATGTTACGCCGACTAAAAGATCCGCAAAAATTGCGCAAAAAACCATCACCCAAACCTCTATCCTCAATACATTCTTTGAAGTTTTGGCCGAAGAAAATCCAAAGTATCTAAATAGCTCTCGTTCTATAGGAATAAATCAACAAATAGGCGTTAAAGCCTTGATTCGTTATTACGAAGCCTCTGAGGAAGAACGCGCTACCATGAGAAACGATTTGAAAACAAAAATAGAATCCGCTTTTCATCAGAATGCACTCTGGGACAAAGGACTCCCAACGCAACACGCGCCGGTTCTCGTCGAGTTTTTAGAAATAATCGATTCCTATATTCCTCATGAAGACGAATCCATTCTCCTTCCTAATCAACCTACGATCGTCATAAATACTCCCCCAGAAGAAGATAATGATGAAGATGAAAAAGATCCTTTTTTCAAAAAATATCCACAAGGAACCCTTGAAACACTTATCCCAGAAGCAAAAGCTGTGTTTGAACGTCAAGAAACCCTCTTACAAGAGTGGGCAACTTGGATCAACAATATCACTACCGATGCTCATTTGATGGAAGAAAGAACCACGCAAGCCGGACTCCAAAACATAATCCTCGAAGCCGTTACAACAACTCAAAATGAAATAAGGATCGCCTCAGAACGATTCCACGAAATACGAGCGGACCACATCACTATACTTTCACGTCCCCGAGCCGTCACAGCAGAGAAGGCGAAGGCCATGAAACAACGTTTGGATACGTTTCAAAACGAGTATGTTAAGAAAGTCGAAAATGCAGAAATTGAGAATATGGATCTTTTGGATGCGATGACCCGTGAATTCATACCAACCTCTATGGATATTCAAGCCGCCACACACGAGATCAATACGATACTCTGTCTTGATAAAAGGCGGGCGAACAGACTGTTTAGCGAGCAGGAAAAAAGAGCTTGGAATACCATCCAAGTCCTGAACCTTATTGTTATTGAAGAACTGTCTCCAGAAGACGAACAAGTCCTATTTTCAACAAGTCCCAAAAAAAATGAAGACTGGATGAAGGAATACTGGAATCAATCCCCAGAAGAACGAAGCACCTTTATCAAAAAAGTCGAACAAGAAATTTCAGAGAACGAATGTTGTACTGATATCTTCCCAGCAATCCTCCATATCCTTGATCGATATGACCCCCAACAATAGAGACGTCTATGATCAAGTCAAAGAGATTTTTGAAGCCGAACACCAAGAGGGCGTCCAGCAACTTGAAGCTCTGACAAAGCAATGTACATCCCTCGCCTCCTTTACAGAAGGTCGAAAAAAGATCAGTGAATTTGAAAATGAAACCCAAGAAGTCGCTCGCTCAACAAGTCACGAAGTCTATCTCGTAAGCCTTTGTAAAAGAATTCCCCCGACGGCCAATCCCGTATTAGACATAGAATGCTCCCCAGCAGGACTTACATTCGGACTCCCAATGAGTGACTCCGAAAAGAAAGAATGGAAAAAGGAACACCGAAAATCTCCCCGACCTTTTCCCAGAGAAACAGCGCCCTACATCCAGCCGATCCAACAAATGATTGATCAAATGGAAGCGCATATACTGGTCAATCCAGAGGGAAGCATGAAACGATCAAGTGATAAATTTGTCCGCAGACTTTCACGAGACAGAAAAAGAGACCTCAACACATTTTGGGAAGAACAATTCGTCTTCATCGGAGAAGAAAGGGACACCCTTCAACAGATACTCCCTTCAAACTCCACCACGCCTCTTCCTCCTCTCTATGAAATCTATGAATCCAGAGACATGAATACTGTCTCAGGTATCAATGTACGAGAACTCCTTCTCATTCTCTTGAACCAAGAACTTCCCGAACATATCGAACATATTCTCTTTCACGAAAGAGGCGTATACTACTACGATCAAAATAAAATTCACCTCATTCCAACAACAAGAAAATATCATGATTTTTTTTCACGACAAAAAGAAAGAAGCTTCTCTGATGAAAACCTAAGATTTCGGACTGAAATGCGCGTTCAGATACATACAATAATAAAAAAAATCCCCAAAAACATAAAACCAAACGACGCCCCCCAAACAGATTTTGAACGAGTCGCTCAGGAATTAGAGTCCATTCTCGGCGTCCAAACCTTTCCCCATACCATAAAAAAAGTTGCCCCCACAAAAGAAGGCCAAGTGACACTTCTAAGAATCGCTGAAGTTTTTCGCGGCAGTTATCAGCAATTTTTCTCTCTTTTTTGGGGGGACTGCGAAGAAATTCCGCCCCTTCAAAATCAACGACTCACGGCTATGCACCTTCAAGACCGACACAGAAAACAGTGTCACCAAACATCAAGTTTTAGAAGATTTTTGGAGGGATCAAGAGGTTCGACGATCTCGAATCTAGACATTGCATTACTCAATAAACATTGGGATCAATATCTTCCTATTTTCATGGAAAAAGCTATGCAACACTTTGCAAGACAGGCCTACCAAAAAGACCGTGAACGTTTTAAATCTATTCAAACGGTACTCGGACCTCAAACCATGGCCAAAAAAATTCAGGAATTTACCAAAACCTATGGATTTCCCACCGAAGGCACAATCCTTCACCACGCAATCCTGGTCGAATGTCTTTCAAAAATGGGAAGTGCTTTTTTTCTCGAACGCATGAACGGCGTAACTAATCCTGATTTTCCAGAGGCACTTCGTGATTTTTGTCATGAATTCTTTTTCAAGACGCCCCCTCCAAAAATCGAAATCGAAACATAGACGCTCAAACAAAAGTTGAAGTCTCCCCACGGAAGACTATATTGATGGGTGCTATGTCTTTTGAATCTGCCGGAAATCTTCTCTCCCTTGCCACCAACAAATATCGCCTCACGCGTCAGGCAAACTCAGCCCTGATCTGCACCCGCGTGAACAACTTTATTGTTCAAGAATATAAGGCGCAAGCCTCTCAGTGGCACGCCAACAACTTTGAAGCGGGAAAACTTTCCATTAAAGTTGCGAATTCTGCTGCTTCATCAGAACTCTTTATGCGTACACATGAAATTCTTGAAGCCCTCGAAAGCCTCGACCTCCCCCACAAAGTCAAAAACATCCACATTCAGAAATCTTAACCCCGCCGAAGAGCGATATTGACATATGTTTTTGACATTTTTAAATAAATAATTATAAGAATTTCGAACTTATACTTTTTTCCATGCCTGAACAAGCCCCTCGAGAAGACATCGCCATTGTACTAGAGGATACCCCTATCGTGGCCACGCTCCTAAGAATATTCATAGAACATGCGGGTATCTCAACCGTCATCGTCTTAGAGACCCTTGAAAAATTAATCGATGGAACCGCCTTTGACCCAGAAACACAACGCGTAGTCCTCCTCTCCACCGATGGCGAATATCCAGAACGAGATGAAGAGTTTCCCACCGATGAGATATCTGGACACAAAGCGATTCGATACGCCCTCGACACGATGCAGCTTCGCACCGAACAAATACTCCTCATAACCGCAAAGTATGCGGATGATCCCGGAATTCCAGGCGAAGGCATCCGCTATGCCAAAGAAAGAGGGGTTTCCGTCATTCAAAAACCACCAGCAATGACGGATATAGTAGCCCAGGTCAAAAGAGCAATCGCGACTATCGACTAACAATTTTACTTTTCACTTTTAAAATACGAAGCGGGATCTTGATACTCACCCCCGTGAAAAACTTCAAAATGTAGATGAGGCCCCGTCGTAAAAGCCCCGGCCCCTTCGGATCCCGGATCTCCACCTGTCAGCGCTATCCGATCCCCCACCTCAACCGCCTGATCTTCAAGAATCAGGATTTTTGAAAGATGTCCATAAATCGTATAGAGCCCCTCACCGTGATCAAGAATCACATAGCTATAACCCAGTCCCGTATGCGATATTTTTTTTACGGTGCCACTCGATGCCGCCAACACGGGCGTCCCCGAAACAACTTCCCAATCAATCCCCTCATGAACCTTCCCCACTGCCGCCTGATACGCCGCATCATGAAATCCCGCTGTCACCAATAAATCTCCTGCTAAGGGCGGCTGAAAAAGCTTCTGATCAGGAACCAATAAAGACGAAATTTTGTTTTCAATTTTTTGTTGGCCCTCATACAAACTTCGAAGATACAGTGACAATTCTTCCTGCTGATACTGATGCGCTATCAAAGATTTTTCTTCTTTCCCCGACTCCTTTCGAAGCTCGGTGAGCAATTGCGCTTTTTGATCGGTAAAACGTTTCAAAATCACATGTTGTTCTCGAATTCTTTGCCGAAGCGTCGATACATGCGCCAATAAAAAAGCCGCCTTTTGTTCTTTGCCCGATAACGATCGTTCCAGAAGTTCTAACTGATAAATATCCTGTTCTTGAGACGCCAAATGCTGACGAGACAAATGCTGTTCTTCCAAAATTTGAGAAACTGTTTTAGGCGAAAAAATCCATTGAATAAGGGCTGTTTCTTCCGATAAACCAAAAACCTCAGCTCGAACAATTTTTGTGTTCATGTCACGATTCCATTCCCGCTTTACGACACGAAGTCGAGACGTTAATTCATGTTTCTCTCTTGTCAGTGCCTCAAGTGTTTGCTTCCAATTCGTCTCTTGCTCCAATAAAAGCGAAAGCTTTTTGTTCGTAATGCTTAATTCCTGATCCAGAAGCATGATCTGCGATTCAAGCTGATGTTGATCCCGATCCAATGCCTGTGCACGACCCTGTGAAAACCGAATCCCATCTTCAACCGTAGAAAGTTCCGCCTCCTGACGAACAATGTCGGCTTTTAGCTGTGCTAAATCTTCCGGCGTCGGATCTTTAGGAAGATCTAATACCGGGACTATAACCGGTGGCATCGGATTATCTAAAGCCGGTTCATCCCTTTTGTCATCACCAAAAAACGTATCAATCAACGCATTAATATCATCTCCCAAACTCGCGTGCACCGGGACGCCCCAAATACAGCTCAAGAAAAACAACCAAAGACCTTTATTTTTTATGTTCATTTTCGTAGGGTGAGAATACTCTTTTTTGAGATGATTATGAAGTCCATTCTCCCACTTGTTTTTGTCGATCGACTCAAAACACATTATCAAGATGAAGAATGTCATTTACAGTGGGACCGAAAAAAACCCTGGACACTCCTCTTCGCGGTCATTCTTTCTGCGCAGTGCACCGACAAACGCGTCAATATTGTGACCCAAACACTCTTTCAACGCTTTCCAGACCTTGAAAGCTACGTCGCCAAACCCATTGAAGAACTCGAAAAAACCATCCATTCGACAGGATTTTTTCGAAATAAAGCACGATCACTCCACCAATCCGCTCACAAACTCCTCCTCAAACACAACGGACAACTCCCCGATACCATGGAGGAACTCACCGCCCTCTCGGGAGTCGGCCGCAAAACCGCCAACGTCGTCCTCTGGAATGTGTGGGGAAAGAATATTGGGTTTGTCGTGGATACCCATGTGGGTCGCATCAGTCAGCGAGTAGGACTCACTCAGCACAAAGACCCGATAAAAATCGAAAAAGATCTCATGAAAAAACTCCCTCAAGATCAATGGGGAAAACTCTCTCATCAACTCGTTCAGTTTGGACGTGATACCTGCCGCGCCCCAAAGCCTAAATGCAAGGACTGTTTTTTCAAAGATGTCTGTCCTTCCGCACAAATATAATACAAAAAAAGCGCAGACAAGAATGCCTACGCTTTTTAAAAATCTTTTAGAAAAACCTAACTATTCAGGTGAACCGAAAACTGAATTATTCATGAAAGGGTGAGAAAAAGATCGATAAGAAGATCCTTTTCGGTAACTTCGTTGTCGCTGTTGTCCCGCTCCTACTTGATCTGGAGATTTAAGAGCTTTTTGTGTTTTTCGAATCCGATCCTTGATATCGCTGTCGAAAAGACCTCTGTTGTAGTAAGAATCAGGAATTCGTTTTACACGATGAGTCGACATACGAGTGCCCTGTTCCAAAACCGGACGATCTGCGTATCCTCCATCAACATAGTAATCAATAGCTCGACGACGAAAGTTTCTTTTGGGCGTGTTCACCGTCCCGTAATTCGACTCACTATTATTTCGTCGACCAGAATAGTCCGTCAAAGCTCCCGTTCGAACAGATTGAGTTGAACGCTCATTTACATTTCCCGCAAACATTCCATCTTTATGACGTTCGATCTGATTCAGACGATTTTTGTAAGATTTATCTCGAATGTAGAGTTCTTTGTAATCAAGATTCCAACGTTTTTGCATAGCACTTCGCAATTTTCGACCGAAAGTTTTCTTTGCTGCGAAACGACTCACGGCCTCTTCTTTGTAGGCATGCGCTTCCTGTGAAGAAATAAAGGTCATTCCGAGACCTAATACAAAAGCCGTCAAGATAATTTTTTTCATGGGGTAAGGAAAATGAAAAGTACGAAGATAAAGGGATAAGACATTAAAGTCGAAAGTAGTGTAAAGAGTTTCATAAGGGAGTGCAAACTTTTTTTAAAGAAGCCTCAAGATGTTTTTTACTTCTGGTTAAAAAGGCCTAAAGCAACTACGGAAGAGAGATCTGGCAAGGGATTTTTGCAAAAAAAGGTTGATTCTTGTAAAAAGTTTGATTAATAATCAGATTCGAAACTTTTTCTTAACCTTTTTTTGTCATGCAAAATCCCATCAATTCGAAAGAATGGTCTTTCGCCAAAGTGATCCTCGTCATCTGGGTCCTCTTTTCTCTCTTCTACGTTGTCGCCGACGTAAAGAAAACCATCGTCGTTGGAATCTATAAAACCGGAGTCCAAGACGGCCAACAAGCGGGACAAGAAAGAGGCGTTAAAGCCGCCGCACAAGAAATCATCGTTCAACTCATCAACATGGGACAACGATGTGAACCCATCAATATTTACGCAGGAGAAGGTGCAAACCGACAAGAAGCCGACCTCTTGGGCATGCAATGTGCTTCCCCAGGCGTGGCCAAACCAGGATACACGATCCCAACACCGCCGGCACCAGAAGAAGCTGCTCCTGAAGCAGCGACCCCTCCTGTCGCAGAAACTCCCGCACCGCCAGTAACAGAAGCGCCCGCACCAGAAGCAGAAACCAAAGCTCCTGAGACAACACTTTCTGCAGCGGAACAAGTCTTAAAAGACAAAGAAGAAAGTAAAAAAGAAGAAGAAACGCCGTAATTAATCGCAAATATTTGCAGATTACTTTCAAAAAAAGCGTGGGCCCATCGGTCCACGCTTTTTTTATACACAAAGCTCCATTATTTGACGATTCATAAAAAACGCGCGACAATATTTCCGACATTCAGTTCTCCCCTTATGACTTCTCCAACTTCACTGCTTCCATTCCCCCATCTTCGTGTTTTCTCTCAAGTATTCGTGGGATTTAGTTCCGGATTTGCAGGCAGTATCGTCCTCGGCATTATTTTGTTTTTTAGTTGGTCTATTGTTGGGGGAACTCTTTCTGATATTTCAGAAAACAAAACCACCGAAGAACTCGCCCTCGATGCCCTCGAAATAGATGAATCACCGGCGCATCCCCTCTTTTTGAGTGTCGTTATGATGAGCGTCTTTCTTTCGGCCCTGATCGCCAACGTCACACACGTACTCCTTTCTACAACCATCCGAGGAGAAACCGAAATCAGGTCCACCGCCCTCACTCATGTATTCATTGGTAATCTCGTCATAGGACTTCTCATGCTCTTAGTCTATATATTAGGCAATATCATGTTTGGCCCCACCGGCGTCTCGATATTAGGTATTTTTCACTGGACGATCTCCGTCCTCTTTAGTGTCCTGAGCTTTGAAATTCTCCGACGGTCACGCTACGCGCTCGTCGATCTCTACGGCGTCGTCCTCGGCCTCTGTGTCTTCGCCGGCATTGCCAGCCTGATGGGCATCACAAACATCGCGCTCGTCGCCTTCCTCACCCTCCCACTCCTTATGGCTTGTTTGGGCCTTGGAAATGGCTGGGCGAAATACTTTTACAACGCCATCTTCCAGAGCTACGGAACCGACTTCCTCAACGTCCAGACCCGATTTGGGGATGACTACGGACAAAAAGACGCGCCGCTCGAGCAGGTCCAAGAAGTCGAAATCTAGAAACAAGCTACGAGTCCTTACAATTGTTTTTCCGCCACAGTTCAATTTCCGCATGATGCCCCGAAAGCAGCACGTCGGGGACTTTAAGGCCTCGAAATTCCGCCGGACGTGTATAGTGCGGATATTCTTTTTTACGATCAAGGTGCGCCGAAAAGCTTTCTTCTTGATGGCTGGCCGCTTTTCCTAAAACGCCGGGCACCAAACGCCCTACCGCATCGATAAACACCTGCGCCGGCAACTCACCGCCGGTCAAAACAAAGTTTCCCAAAGAAATTTCGCGATCCACGAGCGCATCGCGAACCCGCTGATCAATACCTTCGTAGTGTCCACAGAGCAAAATCATTCTTGAACACTTTTTTTGATCAACTATCGATTCCGCAACGGTTTGATCAAAGACATCTCCTTGCGGCGTCATGAATATCACCGGCGCCTCATCCGCCACCAAACCTTTCACATGCTCAATACTGTCAAACAACGGCTGACACATCATCAACATGCCAGCCCCCCCTCCATAGGGCTCATCGTCCACGGAGTGATGTTTATCCGTAGAAAAATCACGAATGTTAAAAAGCTGCACATCGATCAGCCCTTTTTCCACCGCCCGACCGATCATCGACGTCTTCAAAAAACTTTCAAAAGCTTCGGGAAAAAGCGTCAGGACATCAAAGCGCATGGGTTAAGAGTTTATGGAAGCAAGCGCTTGCTCAATACGCTCACGCGCACTCCCTTCGGCGGGATACGCAAAGCTTTCACCCGTAATTTTTTCGTACAACTGAATATATTTCTTGGACGCTTCCAAACGAATGGCGTCCGTCATGAAGTCCGCCGGATCTTGATCATCATTCTCCACATCATAGCCCGCCTCGACAATCATGCGACGCACGAACTCTTTGTCCAGCATTTCCGGCTCTTGTCCCGCCGCCATACGCGCCTCGTAGCTATCCGCCACCCAATACCGTGACGAATCCGGTGTATGCACCTCATCGATCACCATCAGGTTTCCCTCCGCATCGAGTCCCATTTCATATTTGGTATCGACCAAGATCAATCCGCGTTCGGCCGCTTTCTTCTGCCCCAACGCAAACATCTTTAACGCATAGGCCTCCGCCTGTGTGTAGATATCTTCTGGCACAAGCCCGCGCTCAAAGATCTCATCGCGTGTCACCGGTTCATCATGTCCTGTCTCAGGCTTCGTCGTCGGGGTGATCATCGGTGCCCCAAAGGCTTGGTTCTTGACCATCCCCTCCGGCATCTCCAGCCCACAGATCACCCGGTCTAAATTATTATACGCATACCAAGACGACGTCTTCGTCGATCCCGTCAGGTAGCCTCGCACAATAATCTCAATCGGCAACACCTGGGCATTTTTCACCACGGAGATATTCGGATCCGGCGTATCGATCAAATGATGCGGAACCACCCCATCGAGCTGCCGAAACCACCACGCCGCAATCTGATTGAGCACCTGGCCTTTGTACGGCACCGTACCAAGAATAAAATCAAAAGAAGAAATACGATCACTCACGACAATCGCGCGCTTGCCATTTGCAAACGTAAAACTTTCACGGACTTTACCCGAGTGATGATTTTCCGCTCCCGAACAAATAATCTCTGAAATCGTATTCTCCAGTACTGACATAATAAATAGAAAATTAAAAAGCTAAGAAAAGGTCGTGTCCAGTATAAGAGGAAGCCTCAAGAATGAAAATTAATTTTTGATTAATCACTTTTAACATAATTCTCTCTTTCTCGCCACTCATTTCACCATCAAAACGGTTGCCAGCAAGGCTCCTCCGGCACTACAATACCCCGTGAAGTTTTCCCTTCTCTTTACCTTTTTATAATCATGAAAACAAAACGCTTTGGTTTTACACTTATTGAGCTCTTAGTCGCAGTGGTAATCATTGGCGTCTTGGCCAGCATCTCTGTTGGAACCTATCAGACACAAATGGAAAATGCCCGAAACAATGCCCGACAAGCAAATGTGAAATCTATCTACACAGCCCTCATTATGGATAGTGGAGACACTGCTGCGAATGATAAAATGGGAGGATATCTTGACAGCACGATCACAACCGCTGTAACCAATACCGGATCCCAACTTCCAACAGCGGATCGAAACAAATGTTATTTTTACATCGGTGAAGGCGAAGAATTTTTGGTGATTGTCGCGGCTGATAAAGGCGATGCCTATTATGCCGAAGGAAGTGCAGCTGCCGTAAATGGCATTACTGGCGCAGATCCTATTGCGGCTGCGAAGGGCCTTACTTGTGATTCTAATCTTGACGCTCTTGATGATGTCAGTACCGCCTTCACCTCTGCTGCGAAAGGCGTATCAATCAACGGAACTGCTACGGACGCAACTTAGTTCTCTTTTAGAAAGTCTTTCAAAAAAGCCGATCCCCTGATCGGCTTTTTTTTATCTGAACCTAGATTTGCTTGATGAAAAGATGCATCTTGAAGAAACCTGTTCGCGTGTACGCCTACATTAAATCCAGATTAAATATTTTGAGAGACAAACTTTTTCCGCTACAAAAAAGAAATGAACATTGAAACACTCTTCAATATTTGGAACAAAGATAAACAACGCATTCATAAAAAAGGCCCCGGTCCTTATTTTTCTGATCGAGAAATTTGGTGGGTCCAGTTTGGACAAAACATCGCAAGCGAAATCTATGGAAAAGGAGATGATTTCTTAAGACCTGCCATTATTTTCAGAAAAGTATTTGATGATGCCTGTATCATTCTCCCACTTACCTCAAAACAAAAATCAGGGAATTATTATTTCAAATTCAAATACCAAAATAAGTTTCAATATGTATATCTTTCCCAAATTAGATATATCGACGCAAAAAGACTTCATCACAAACTTGGACAGATGAAAATCCATGATTTTAAAAATCTGCAAAAACAATTTATTCAGTTCATTACAAAAAATAACCCCCCGATCAAAATCGGAGGGAACCCTCAAGAGGGCAAACTTGTAACAAAATCGTAATTCCAAAGAGCCTCCCCGTCAAATAAATTTTAATGTTTAATTTTTAATTTTTCATTATATTAGTTATTGCTATGTCCAAAACCTGGATCTATCTCCGGCTCCTCCAAATACTTCTTGATGTCTGCGGCATCTTGGGGGCGTTTATGCTGGCGTACTTTCTCCGGGTCGGATGGATCTTTTCCACGGATTTCCCCTTTCACCTCTACGCCCTGGTGGCGCTTTTCAGCACCTTGATCTGGATGGGCTTCCTCATGCTGGCGAAATACTACCGCGTCCCACCCCGATCCGGCTCCCGCGTCAGCTTTGATATCATCTTAATCTTCCTCGGCGGCGCCATTGCCACCGGCGTCATGATCGTCAGCTACTTCTTCCCCCGCGAAATTCTCTTCTCTCGCCTCATCAGTGTGTATAGTTTTAGCTTTGGAACGCTCTGGTTGGTCCTCACGCAGCTTTTAACCCGACAGCTCCTCAAAGGCTTCAAACGCCAAGAACGCCACATCTACCGAACCCTGGTCGTAGGAGCCAATAGAACGGCCGAACGATTGATTCACGCGATTGAAAACAACGCCTACGCCCCGCACAAAATCATCGGGGTCATTGATCCCTATGGACTATCTTCACAGATAAAAGGCTCACAGATTCTCGGCAAACTGAATAAACTCGAAACCCTCTGTGAAGAAGAGAACATCACCGCCTTGATTCAGTGCGATGCGTTTGAGCACACGATCAATCTCATCTCTCTGTGTGACGAAAAAAACATAAAGTTTCAGTTTGATCCCTCGCTCCGCGGTATCTTCGAAGAAAACCTCCGCATCCGAGAAATCGCCGGCATCCCGATGATCTCTTTTGTCCAACGCGAATTCTCCGGCGTCAAAAAACTCCGCTTCCGTTTTATCGACAGCCTTTTGCGGCAGGTCTTTGATGTGGATTAAGGAAAATCCTCCCCAAAAGCACTTGCAATTATATCCATCCTGTGGTAATATAATATGAAAAACGCGGGCGGAACTCTTCCCATTTATTTTTACGGGAGATCTCGCGTTTTTCTTTACCTCAAATTTTATTCCCCTTCAAACGGACTGTCGGGGGCTTTTGGTGATGGTGCAACCGGCGGCGTTGGGGCAACCGGAGCAGCTTCTTCCCTCACCGAAAGCTTGCCATGCATCGAGACCATCTTGGCGCCCAAAACGCCCAAGATCAAACCAATGATCACCCAGTAGACTTCTTTCGGAACATTCATCTTCATTTTCAAAGCCGGAGCTCCCGTGGGCGTCCCATCGAGTCCTGCAGCAGCAAACCGCGCATCCGGCTCTCCTTTATGGGCATTATTTTTAATGGCCATTTTGACTTCCAAACCTTCTTCGGTAAACGACACCCCCACCGTCGCCGACTCATAAAGCTTCATCCAGGCTTGAACCTCCTCCAGCGCATCGACACTATTGGCCAATCGATCCAGCGGTATTTGAGGCTTGGATTCAGGATGCGAATTTCTTCCATAACTATACATATCGGGGAAAGCATGTTGCTCGACTTCAAAATCTTCCCCATTCAACACAAAGAACAGCTTGCCCTCCCGCACCTCAAACGAAGCTTCAAGCAGGTCCATCGGCAGGTTCCGATAATACGATGCCGTGTTGCTCAACGTCCCATCATAGTCGGGCAACGATTGCGCCAAGGTCAACGCTTCTTGGAGACGATACACCTGCTCTCGATACTGTTTTCGCACTTGATACGTCGATCGCGCCGGAATCAAATCCGGCGTCACCCCATAGCGAGAGATCGCCGACAGATCCATCATCGCCATGATGTTATGCTTGGTCCCGGTAAAAGCGACTGGACGCTGTAAAGTGTCCTGTAAGACTTCTTCGACCGCACTCTGACGCGCTTCGATAAGACGATTGATCGACAACTGCGAAACCGAGAAATACAGCGTATCCTCAAAGAATGTGTAATAGAGATTGATAAACCCCGTCGGGATAATATAAAACGTATGGCCTAAGTATTCATTCGCCAAGGGTTCATTGGAACTGAGCTGAAAAAATCCAAACCCACCCCGTCGACTACTACTCATCTCTTCATACAGTTTTGCATACACATCCCGCATAAACTGCTCGGCTTTCGCCCGGCTCTTGAGATCAACCCCCAACCACAGATCCAGATTGGCAATATTATTCTGACTAAAAATATTATCACGCCCAATACCGAAGAAAATTTCATCGCCTACAAAATCTAAAACCCGCCCTCGACGCCGAAACTCTCGCAATATTTCACGACTCGACGGCGTCTTTCCAGCGCGTATTTGTTTTCTTAACTCTCGCTGATACACCGCCAAAGGATGTTCATCATTGAGATCATCCAACAATTCGGCTTCGGACATAAAAATAGAAATTTCTTTCAAATCTTCCTCCGAAGGCGTTTCGTTAGGAAAAGAAAGATTTCGCCCCCAAAAGCCAGATTGTTGCAAAACATCATCCAAAGAAAATCCCGCCCCAATCATAAGCGCCCCCTTGCGATGATGATCGGACAAAAACGAAAGATCACGGGTCTGGGAAAAGAAATTTTGCAACGTCCGATACTCACTGCGTTCGATCAGCGGCAAGATGATGGTATGTAAGTACACATGGTCAGATACCACAAACGCGATTCCAATCGGATCAAAGAACTCTCGAAAAAAGCTCTGATAACGCGTATTAAATCGCTTATAAAGATCTGCTTCAGAAACGCCAACCCTATCAATTTCCAACCGTGTCACGGGCGTCTGATCCCAAAGCGATCCCCAATCCTCATGCGACACCCGGCCTTCATCATCAAGAGCGTAGTCCTCAAGCGTCTCGGCGGCTTTGGGTTCCAGATAATCTTCCTCCACCAACTGATCAAAGGACGTCGGCCAGGTATTTTCTAAACCACGATAGGCAAAGACAATATACTGCAAGGTCTCGAGTCGGTTCAACGTATTGTTCCGTCGTCGCGCTTTGATACGATAAGCCGGACCGGTGAGTTTGCGGATAAACGCATCTGAATAATACACCACACCATCGCGACGGGGATCAAGCGCCGAAAGCGCATAGTGAAAATCAAGTTCGTGCGCCAACGACAAAGCGGGCGTCTTGAACGTCTTTTGAATTTTTTTCAAAAAAGAATCATGCGTCGTAATCACCACATAATCCCCGATCGAATCATGAATAGTCGTGTCCCCAAAAAAGAAAGAGAACAACTGATCCGCGCCAGGTTTGAATTTCAAAATCAGGGCATAGTCCGCACGATGTCGAAAATCAATATCATCACTCACAAAAGCCAGTTCTTCCAGCGAAGACAAAAGTCGCGGATCATCCGGCAGACCGAGCCGTTCCAGCATTTTAGGTTTCAAATGCATGAGCTCCCCAAAACCATAGAGATCTTTCACAAACGTCTCCGACTGAAAGACAAAATCTTCGATCTCCTTCACTTGTGTGGGATCATTAAACGAAACATAAAATGAATCTTTCGGCGCCAAGTGTGATGATAAAGGCACTTCAAACGACTTCCCCTCAATCATTTCCTCCCAGGGATGAGACGGAATCGCTACCGGATCAATCGTCGAAATATCTACCGTCGGTTCCCGATCCACCAAATCCCGATCACTCCCAATCGATCCTAATTGCAAACTTTCATCAATGGCTCTTTGCCCAGTCAAAATATCTAATTCTCGAGAAATTTCCGTGCGTTGTTCCGAAGGTCCCACGTTTTGAATTTGTTCAAAGCGCAAATTCGTCACTCGCCGATTATTCACATTGGTCCAACGATTATTATTGGCCGATTGCGGCGGACGTATCGAATCATCATATTTATCAATCCGATAGGCCAACATTTTTTTCTGTGCCTCCAAAATCGGATTAGACTCATCCGTCTTCAACGCTTCTTCTATCGCCTCTAAAAGAAGTCCATCGCCTTTATCTCGCTGAATTCTTTCCTCCGACCGTGTTTCATCAACGGATCGAACCCGAGAAACAGCCTCTTGGGCTTCCACCCAAGAAAAAGTCATAAGCAAAGACCCAAACACGAAAGCCGGTACAAGAAAACGTTTCATAAAAACTAAACAAAAAAAACTAATACACCATTGCCAACCGATCCTCTCGCAAGTTTACAAAATCTTTATGATCCACAAGATCCATTTCCTGAACCTGCTCTGAACTCTGAAGAGCATACAAACTCGTCACCGTGGCCAACGTAATATTCCAATCATCGAGTTCCTGCTGAAGCGCCAAACGATCCTGCTTAATACTCTGCAAAACAAATCCCTGGGTCGCCAAAGAGTTCAACAATAATAAGTGAAGAAAACCAAGCACCACCATAGCAACAACCCCAATACGAAAAATCCATTGCACACTTCTAGAAGAAGCGCGCGTGAGGGCAGAAGTTGCCACCTTGGAATCGTGATGAATCACATTCATAATTTTTCAATAATACGAAGTTTAGCGCTTCGACTACGCGGATTCTCAGCCACTTCTTGAGCCGAAGCCTCAAAAGGCTTTTTCCGTAAAAGTTTTACCGAGGGCGGTTGCACTTCCTCATGCAATGAAAATTCTGATTCTTCTGTCACCGGCTTAGCATTAAGCGCAAAAGACTGTTTCACGATCCGATCTTCTAATGAGTGATAAGAAATTATTCCCATTCGATCCCCCGGTTGCAACATATTCATTCCACCGACCAAAGCTTTTTCTAACACCTCTAATTCTTGATTGATAAAAATACGAATCGCCTGAAAAGCCAACGTCAGCGCTTTCCTTCGATTTTGGGGATGAGTAACCGACTCAACAATTGCGCGCAACTCCTGCGTCGTAGTAATAGGCTTCTCGGCCCGAACCTCCACAATCTTACGCGCTATCTGCGGCGCATTCGAGAGTTCTCCATATCGACGAAAGATACGTGTCAGGTCCACACGAGAAACTTCGCTAATCCATATTTCAGCTGTAAATTTTGCCGACGTATCAAAGCAAAAATGCAACGGCCCGTCTTCTTGAAACGAAAATCCTCGATCGGCTTGATCGACATGCGCCGAACACAAACCCAAATCCAATAAAATCGCCAAAGGCCCTCGATCCTCAACCGCCTCCAACAAAGAAGCTATTTCGGAAAAGTTCGCATGATGAATCTTTAATTTTTCTTTCCAGGGAGAAAGACGCTTCCGAGCGACCTCAATATGATGTTCATCTAAATCACAGGCCACGTAATGTTTGAGGTTGGGAACGTGTTCCAAAATTGATTCGGCGTGTCCTCCCAACCCAAGCGTTCCATCAAAAAAAGTTTCCACCGTAGGAAACACCAAGAAATCAAGGATTTCTTTCTTCAGCACCGGGTCGTGAAACCAGTTTTTATCAGTCATAAGGTGAGCTCTTTTTGTGTAGTTGTTAAAAACTTGTGCACATGGTGTGCAAAAAATTTGTTTTTGTGTGTATTTTTCACTCGCAGAGCGGTCTGCTTATTCAAAATTTAGAACAAAAAATGTGTTTGCACAATCATTTATCCTTATTTCAGATTGACCTAACACCATTCTTGTTTCATTTTTTTACTCAGTAAAAAAAGTGCAGAAGTAAAAAGTTGCACTCTCTGCAGATTATCCGATAATAGACCCGACATGTGGAAAGATTATCTTTATACGCTCATCTGGTCGATGACCCCTGTGGTAGAACTCAGGGGATCCATTCCTATTGGACATTTATTATTTGGCCTTCCTCTGGGCCATGCCGTCCTGGTTTCTATTCTGGGAGGAATTCTCTTGGCCGCCTTCAATCTCCTCGTCCTTCGATACGTGATTGAGTTCATGCGCAAGATTCCTTTTCTTCGTCGTATTGTCGAAACGGTTCTGGACAAAGCCCGCCGAGAACATTCTCAACGTATGGCTCGCGTCGGTGCCATCGCCCTTGTGGTTCTCGTTGCCATTCCGCTCCCCGGTAGTGGCGCCTTTACAGGTGGACTTGTGGCCGATATTTTCAAGATCCCTTTTCGAAAAGCCCTTTTCCTTATTGGAGCGGGTGTCATTCTCAGTGCACTCATTGTTGGACTCCTCGTACTCTTTGGAAACGGAATGGTGGAAATGCTCCTCCCCCATCCTAGCGTAATCGAGATCTTGCCGACGTCGTAAAATCATAGATCTCTGACGGATCTCTCTCTGGAAGTTCTGAAAACATACAACAAATATTAAGCTCTTCCGAGAACTGATCTTTTAGTTTTTGTATTTCAAATATCGGAGACTCCCCACTTAGATTCGCTGAAGTCGCCGTAATTGGTACATCAATATATTCGGCCACAGCCGGCATTGTGCAAATACGAAAAGCAACTTTATCCTCTGGCCAATAATCAGATTTAGGCAGGGCCTCTGTCGGTTTTAATATAACGGTTCTCGGCTTTTCGAAAAAAAACTTTTCTTCTAAATCTTCTGGCACGTTCGCATACTGCTGCAGCATTTCGAAATTTTTCACCATCAAAGATACCGGCTTATTTTTTTCACGTCCTTTCAGATCAAAAAGACGATCCAGCATCACCCCATCATCGATGCGCACCCCCAGACCAAAACTCGTATCCGTCGGATAAGCCCAAATGGTTCCCTCTTCAAACATAATTTGATCCTACGTGAAAACATACACAATTGACAAACTATTTTTTAAATATAGAGAGATATTATGAAAAAATTAAGTTTCGACCCAGAAGCGATTTTAGAGAAATACAAACCAGACTTTGCCATGGTCTACGGATCAGGAGCCTTTGAACAAGAAGGCTATGACAAAAATGACCAACCGATGATTGATTTCATTTGGGGAGTTCTGGAAACAAAAGACTGGCATAACCTACAACTCGCACAAAATCCTCAAGATTACTCGCTCCTCGCGCGCATGCTCGGACACAAAGTCCTAAAAATACTTCAAGATCAAGGCGCAGGGATCTACTATCACCCCTATGTGGATTTTGAAGACGACCTCGGATATCGCGAAATAAAATACGGCGTCATTTCTATCGAAGACCTTAAAAAAGATCTTCTCGAATGGACCACACTCTATTGTGCCGGACGCCTCCAAAAACCGGTTGAAATCTTACAAACCACCACGGATGTTCGCTGGGCGATTCAGAAAAATCTCAAACACGCGCTCTCAACCGCCCTGCTCCTCTTACCCGGGAACTTCACTCCCGAAGAATTGTTTATAACCATTGCCGGACTTTCTTATACAGGAGATACGCGCATGAAACACGCAGAAAATCCAAGAAAAATAGAAAACATTGTCACCAAGAACCAAGACGCCTTTGCCGAACTCTATAAATCCGCCATAGAACAGCGATGGAATATTCTAAAAATAGGAGAAGGACAAGACTATTTCGAACGAGAGTCCTCCCCACGGACCCAATCCGAACTGCACAGCCAACTCCCAGAAAATCTTCGCGACAAAACGGACTTTGCCGAAAACCCTCACGAGCTCGCCGAAAACATTCGAACAGCCATCGCCGATATCGTCCGAGGCCCCAGCCTCTCACAATCTATCAAGGGAATTTTTTCCGCAGGACCCATAAAATCAGCACGCTATCTCCGAGAAAAACGTGCCAAGGCAAAGCAATAATATTTTAATTCTTAAGAATCTCTTGACTTTTTTGTAAATACGTATAAAAAAGATGTAATTTTTAATTTTTTCCGATAATAATAATGCCTCGAAAATCATCACAACAATCCATTGGTGTTCCGTCACAACAAGCCCTTGAGGCCCTCGACAAAGCAACGTTTAGAAACGATGGTATTCCAAGCATCGCCCCTTTGGTCGTACAAGCCCTTGAAAACAACCAGGGAGATTCAGGAAAAAACTATCGAATATTTGAAATTCCCAAAGGACCCGGAAAAACACGAACCATTGAAGCCCCCAGTGAGGCGCTTAAATTTGTTCAACGACGCATCCAAGACCTACTTCGAAAAGCAACCCTCAGTGAGGCCTCTTTTGGATTTCGCGCCGGACAATCCGCCTACACCGGACTTCGAAGTATGATAGATACCTTTGAAGAACGAGATCAAAACGTGGATGCCTGTTTTGAAACCGACATCACCGACTTTTTTCCCAGTGTAAATCGAGATCAAGTACAAGAAGAAGTCTATCATTTTCTCTATCGCATACTTCACAATTGGAACAAAGGCCCCAAACTCACGACCGAACTCGTCCAAGAACTCGCCGAACTCATCACCGAGCTCTGCTGTCTCGAAGAACGCCTCCCCCAAGGAGCACCCTCTTCCCCGACCCTTTCGAACATGGTCGCCAGCAGCTCCTTTGATCGGATCATTCAAAAAAAAGCTAAAGAAGCGGGAATAGATGGAAACCTCACCTACGGACGCTATGCCGATGATATTATGATCTTGGGAAGTGAACACATCCCCGAAGAATTCCGACATCTCGTCATAAGTATCCTCAAATCTTTTGGATTTCAAGCCGCACCGCACAAAACCCACTACAAAGAAAACGACAAAAAGTATCGAATTTGGGGCGTAGATCTCCTCCCCGCCGATAAAAAAAGCGACAAAAAATTACGATTTCGTATTCCACATTCCCGCGCCAAAACCTGGGCTTCTCAAATGCATGCACTCATCGATCATAATAATCTTCGTGGAGACGCTCTACCGACAACACAAGCCGAATTCTTAGAACACAAAGAAGTCGCATCTATTCTTGGAAAATTCGCTCACGCCCATCACATTGCCCGTATAGGAGGCGATACGATCAAAGATGACCTCTATGTCCTTCCTGATCGCATGGCGCATGCCTGGCGACAATTTTTGGAGAAATTCGGAGACATCCTCCCCGCCAGTGCTTCTGGATGGTTTTCAAACCAGGCAATGAAAATGCAAGAACAGGTCGACTATGTTGATGCCGATAAAGAAGTCTTCACCCAAAAACGTCAAGCAACGCTCTGTGAAAAACGAAATATCACCCCCGAAGAACTCACCGCAAAAATCGACGAAGCCAAATCCTCTCTCCTCGAAATGGAAGAGACCATTAACAAAGATGAAACTCTTGTAGAATTTGAACTCTCGGATCAAATCGCAAACATCGCCGAATCGATCGAAGATAATGACGATCTTTCCGAAGAAGAAATACGAGCCCTGTTTGAAACAAGCCTCTACCAACTCATTGCGTTTGTAGAACTCACGGTTTTCAACAAGGAAGATGTTATAGAAAATGAAGATGAGTCTGATGCCCAAGGAGAATCACTCCTGACCCTCAAACTTAATCGAGAAGCCTGGGAACGACTTTGTGAAGCCATAAAAGGTCAAGCGGAAGAACGAGGTGACACGAGTCTTTATGCCATCCTCCGTGGAACGCGTTATTTGTTCTGGGATGCAGAAAAAGAAGTCACCAAAGTCCTTGCTCCCGTCCCCAAAAAACAAAAACATACAAAAGACAAAAAAAGTAATTTCATCAATCTTCCTGGTTTTAAGGAGAAAAAATAATCTTTTATGGTAAATAATATTCATCTTATGACGACTAAAGCTATCGATTTCAAAACGCCAGAAGGTCTTCAAGCCGCACAAGAAAAACTCCACAAAGACCCGCTCGCCTACCTCCATGATCTGGCGGATTGTTTTTCAGATCGTGTAAGCCAAACACTTCTCACGAATCCCGCTGTCCCCGAAGAACTTCCAGATGATCAAGCTGATTTTATCGTGAGAATGCTCACGACAAACGCTCAGATGCTCACGCACGCGGCCAGTAACCCACTCCGAGAGATGCCAGCCTTTGCCGGTCAAAGAGAGCTCATGGACGCAACACAAGTACGAATCGAAGACGATATCCGTACCACTGTAACGGCCTATGGCGATCAAATATCGCATCAAGCCGAAAGAATCTATAGCTTCGCACATCAACCCGATGAGAATCTCACGACAGGATACTGTCCAGCGACTCTTGCAAATTTCAATGCCCTCCAAGAAAACCTCCTCCAAAACCAACAAGACCAAGCGGAACAACGTCGTATTCTCAAGCAATATTTGCAAACAGAAATAGGAAGTTCGATGCCAGGAGGGGCTCAATTTCTCAATCAAGTTCAACGAACCGATGGTGGACTTCTCGAACAAGAAACCGGACTCAAAGAACGCCTCTATTCCGTATGGCAGGATGAAAGCGTACGCATGGCCCACCAACGACAAGAACATATGAAATGTATTGGCGATGCACAAAACCACCGATCGATTCATGAAAGTGAAACCGTTATCCAACATCTCAATAATCTTCACGGCCGTATTTACGGAGCCGATCGAAGACACGTCGTAGGCCCCACGCTGACCGGCCCTCCCGGAGAAGGAAAAACCAGCCTCCTCCAAGAATATTTTCGAATGCATGGTATCGAACCCATTTCGATCGATATCGATCCCGGACAATCGTCCTTTACACTTATGGCCCGACCCACGATCGGAGATCAAACCATGGCGGAACAAGCCATGGCCCATACCAGCATGATCGATCAGCTAGACAAACCCCAAATAGAAATACTCGTAGCACAAGATCCTGATTTTTTTGAAAAACATTTCGAACTCACAGAACAAACTCTTTCCGAAGGAGGGGCCAGTATTGAAGAACTCCGCGCCCTGCTCAAAAAATCCGCTCAAAAAGATCTGACCTCCCATCTCCTCACCGTGCTTAAAAGCCAAACCACCCAACGAGGATTTGCCTACGGAAATATCCTTCAAGGACTCATCAAGAACACGCCCATTATCATCAACGAGTTCCCGGAACTCGATAACTGGACCTTTTTGCACTCCTTATTGCACTGTATTCCAGCCGATGACGAAACCGCCGGACCGCGCCCTGAAACACGAAAACAAGAAGAGGGAAAAACTCAAAAAAATCCTATTGGATGGTTTTTCAATACCATCACCTCTGAATGGATGCGCGTCGGAGATAAGTTTTGTATCACCTTTACGGGAAATGTCGGATCCGAACACGGAACCTCTATTGCGGCCAATCCCGCCATGGCCAGCCGATTAGCCATGGGAGGATCGCTTGATTTCCAAGGACTCCCCCCAGAAGAAATGACTCGATCCCTTGCCTGGGCTCATCTTTGTGACCCCATGACCGGACATTTTGCACTCACTGACAACGCCGGAACGATTGACGATGAAAGTGCCTACCAAATGCACTTCCTCGTTCAAACACTGATCCCCAAACTAAAAGCCACACTGACACGAGAATACGGAGGAAGAAATGAATTTCTCCCCTTCTCAAATCGGGTCTTGATTGAAATTTGTAAATCGATCAATCCTCAAACCAATCATCATCCGTGTAATATCGACGAAGCGCTTATGGCACACTACGTACGAGATGCCTTCGCCCTCGGATATACCGACAGTCTTCGAACTATCATTCCTCTTCTCATCGGAAGTGGATTCCTCAACGGCTATAAAAAAGAAATTGAAGGCATGATTTCCAATCTTGGATCCGCTCGATTAAGCGAACTCATCGATTCCGCACGCGCCGATCAAGTATCCTTCAAACCGCACGACTACAGTGAGAGCAAAAAAAACTATCAACACCGATGTCCCGTTTGTGGCGTCAAACACTGTCCCGTCCATGGAGAAGAGGCCCAAAAGTACGCGCATCATGTTGATCACATGGCCGAACTCGGAAAAATGGGACTGAATCCGCTCGTTATGAAATCCATAAACGAGTATCAACAAGAACTCATCGCTACGGAAAATTGGACCGAGCTCCTTCAAGCAAACTTTGGAACGAAAGACGATTCACTCTCCGTTGGAACACTCTCGGAAAAAGCCTCCAAATCCCTCACAGAATTTCTTAAAGCACAAATCGAAAACACCAAAGATAATCCCGTGACGTTCCTCCGTAACGCTTCTCTCTTTGCCCTTGGCGTAGAGAAAAAATTCATCTCACGCGATTCTTTTCAAGACGAAAAAGCCTTTAAAAACCCAAGCCTCGAATATCTCGTCCAAACACTCGACGAAGCGACCCAAAACATCAAGGAAACGGAAAACGGGAGCGAATCAAAAGCAGCGAAAACCAGAAGTAAAACAAAAATTCGAAAAAACACGGTCCAGCAGGTCCTTCGTCACTGGACCGATATGCAAGCGCTCTTTGTTATAACCCCAGAAGAAGCCGAGCCCATTCGAAAAGCTATTCAAAGCCATATGCGTCCACTCCGAAAGTACCCAGAAATCATAAGCCTCATCCATCAATGTCCTGATTTCAAAGAACTCATTACCAGAGAAGACGCAGACGAGCCCACCGGGGTCATTATGAAGCACCAAGACGACTGGAAAGAAGACTTTGAAAAAAGAAGAGAAGCCGCCTTCAACCCTCCGATCAAAGCCATATCCAAAAGAGCACAAGCCGTCATGAAAGACTTTACGATCTTTGAATCACAGTTTCTTCCGATTCTCACCATCTTCAAAGAAGCGAAAGAACTCTACGATCTCAAAGTCATTCCTTTGGACCGTCTTATGGAAATTGCAGGACAGGTCAAAACCTTCATGGCACAACGAGGTATCCATCCCGATAAACCTATGAAGATAACCCTTCCCTACATAGAAGCCATACAAATGATCTCCGAGATCCAAGAAAGCAATATGCAGGTCATCGTGGAACACATGATGCGAAAAATTCCCGTCGATCTTCCAACGCTTCCAACCTACCGGTCTTAAAAGAAATATTCATGCCACCAAACGAAGACCTCTTACCGACTCAAGTGGACATAGAACGTCCTCTTCCGACCACTCTTGCAGAAGCCTTTTCTGAAGATGGGGATAATGGGGAGGCCTTTTTACAGATTCTCGAGCAACTCATTCCCAATGCGAGGAGATTCCCTTTACAACCTGACCCAGAAGCCACGCCTGACAACCCTGGATATGCGACCTTGATCAAACAACAGATCATTTTCTACAATCCCTACACGATTTTCACCCTTCCCATCGATGAAAAAATGGCCTGTTTTGCGCATGAATTCGGTCACCATTTACCAGAACTGCTCCAATTTCAAGATCAATGTGAAGCCCTGATTCCCGCAACCATAAGCCAACTTCCTGCAGAACTTCCCCAACAAACCAAAGAACAAATGGCGCGCGGGTTCATTAATACTTGTGCGGACGTGATCCTTGAAACCATCGCCCCTCATGCCGAAAATGTCACCACCCAAGATCTTTTGCGACAGTGTTTTCTTTTAAATCGAGGAACGATCTTTTCAAAAGAAATGGGTTGTGTCAGCCCGGAAGAAAGAGAGGCCGGACAAAAACGTGCTCAGGAATTTAAAGAAACCCAAGAATTTGTCTGGAAAGACAACGAATTTGAAGGAGCCATGGATCACATAGCCTTTCAAAACCTCTTTCTCACGGCACCTTTTTTTGGAATGCCAGAGACCAACACCCTTCCTCCGAAAGTTGTAAACGAAGTTCCAACCATGGAACATTACTTCCGATCCCTCAGAAGTACCACCTCCTCCGTGCATGAAAAATGCATGGTCTTTTTTGAAGGCATGCAGGACCTCGGTCGACTCCTTCAAGAGGATATCGATGAACAATGTTCCAAAGCAGACGATCCGCGAGCCAAACTCAAAGAAATCATCGAACAAATCGCACAACACAACCGACAAATTGAAGTGGTGACTCAACAATCAACAACCGTAAAACCAGGAACAAAAGAAGGAAAGCAGGTCGTCGAAGCAAACCTTCAAGAAGCGGCCAAGAGAATCGATGATCTCCTGGGAACAGACGCTGATGGGAGTGGTAAAATGAGCGGAAAAATATTGGATTCTCACATTCAAGAAATGGCCGAGCAACTCGAAATACCCCCCGAAATCTATCGCCAATATCTTCAAACCTGTGACATATTTTCTCCGCAAATCACACGTCTCACCGAAGTCTTCACTCGTTTTATTCAACAAGAATACCGAAAAATGCCCGTTCGAAGACAACGATCCGGATCCATGGTGGAACCCGGCCGCGAAGCCGAAGCCTGGACCCGAGGACGGATGGGCGAATTTGATGCCCCCGTATATGTCAATCAACGAAACTTTCTCACCCCCAAAATCCTCCAGATTCAAAAAATAATTGATGTATCCGGAAGTATGGGCGACCAACTGAATGAAACCCTCGGATATTACACGGCTTTCATGCAATCCGCGCTCAATATTGCCGAAGAACTTCGAAACAAATCCGGACGATACAAACTTCCCCGCGGCATGGAAAGCCCGGTTCAAACAGAAGTCATATTGTTTCACAGTGGCATAAAACTTGTGGTCCCCCTCGATGACGCCCCCACCCTCAAAACGCTCGTCCAAGGATTTTACCAAATAATCCTCGAAATGCAAAATCCTGGAGGAACCAATAGTGAAGCATCCTTAAAATATGGATACTCACGAATGAAATTACACGATCCCAATGCCTTAAAATTCATATCTATCCTCAGTGATGGATATGACACACTTCCCGAAGATACCGTTTTGAATCAAATCCAAGAAGATCCCTTAGGGATTTATTTCATGGTGAATGGTGTCGCCCCCTGTGCACAAGCCGTGATTGAAATGTATGAGTCTCATTTTCGTCCCCATTGCCGAACCCGTATGCACGCCGCTGCCAGCCACCGCGTAGGGGAGGCCGTCGATAAAACCATCACGTTTTTAGAAGAAAATATCGACGCCTTCTCGTCAAAATCATAGCCAAAACGAAGAAGACTTGACAAAATTAAGATAACAACTAAGTTAGGCTTAAGTTTGTTTGCTGAGTTCTTTTAGAACCCCTCTTTCTCCCATGACTATTTCGATGAAATCAGTCAGAGAAGAGATCAGATAGATGCTGATGAAATGTGAACCTGACTTCGTCTAAAGGTTCCCATTTATATCCTCACTCCGGTTTTCACCATAAAACCTGACTGAGAAAGCACGCGAAACAAACCCGGGCCGCCCTCAAAGCGGTCCTGTTTTTTAAAGAAGCAAGAAGCATTGACATATTGTGAAAAATGAGTAACTTAGAAACAAGTTTGTTTGCTTGGTTCTTTCAGAACCCCTCTTTCTCGCATGGCTCTTCCGATGGAATGAGTCCGAGAAGAAATAAGCCGCTGCTTCGGACAAGGCCCGGTTCTCTATTCTGACTTCGTCAGGAGACGGACCTCGTCCGAATGGATCTACATTCAATCATGATCCGTAATCCATATAGCACACGAAACAAACCCAGGCCGCCCACAAAGCGGCCGTTTTTCCTTGTACAAAAATTGACACAATCGACAAAAACAGTTAAAGTAGCGTCAACCTATTTGCTTTTGAAGCCTCTGGCTTCTTTCTCCCGGGCTCTTCCGATGGAACGAGTATATCGGGGAAAATCAAGAAAGTTCATCCTGCTCCAGTGGGCCCTCCGGGCCTGTCCTCACTGTATCTGGACATATGTTAGCGAGGAATCACCCTCACTAACATTAGATAAACCGAAATAGGTCTGGGTCGCCCCACAAAGGCGGCCCTCTTATCTTTGTTTTAAATCCTAAAAAGATTTGACAAATACGCAGTAAATACTAAATTAGTATCAACCTGTTTGCTTCGAAGCTTTTAGCTTCATCTCTCCCGGACTCTTCCGATGGAACGAGTATTATCGGGGAAAAGTAACGGACAGCGTGTTCGGTTCAGTGCGACCTCCTTCGTCGGTTAATCACACTGACCAACCACATGCTCACAGACTATACGCCTGTGAGCCTGCCCCGTACCGAAACAGGACGAGACCGCCCCTAAAAAAGGCGGTCTCTCTCTTTACGCACATCCGCTTCCCTGCTACAATCCGCGTGTATCCATGAACCGAATCTCCTCGCTCTCCCTTCTCTTCTCCAAACTCTTCCTCCTGAGTTGCTTTAGCTTCATGGGAGGCATGACCGTTGAGGCGACCGAACTACCTCCCTGTCATCAGGAACAAGCTCCCGAACAAGAAGAAGCAAACTGCGACGCCTGCTTAGAAGCCGCAGAAGCCTGGAGTGAGACCACTGTTTTAGAAAGCGATTCCCCAGAGATTGTTCTCCAAACAAGCTACACGATTCCTGATTTCATCGCCGCACCGATCTTTACACCAAAATCCTTGATGCTGGTTTTTTCCAGCCCAGATCCTCCAGCGATCATTACCAAGACAATCCAGCTTTTGCTCTAGACAGAAAAAGAATATTCTTAGTAGGATTTATTTTTTATTTCTTTTTTCTTTTTTTATTATGCAAAAATTATCAATCGTTTTCATCTTCGCCTTCGCTTTTCTTCTCACCGCTTGTGGTCAAAAACCTATGACCGAAGCTGACATGGCCGCTTCTTATGGACTTTCTATGGAAGAATTCCAAGAACAAAAAGAAGCCGCTGCTCGCATGAACATGTCGATCGAAGATCATCTGGGGGACATGGACAACATGCATGAACACGAAATGGATATGGATATGGAATCACACGGTCACTAAACCTTTGTAATTCTTATTCATTTTTATCATGAAAAACATATTCAAGGCTTTTTGGAAAAGGCCCATAAAATTATGGGAATGGGGAATTTATGCGGGAATAATAATCCTTGTGATTTTTGTTTTCATCTTCACAAAGACTCAAACACCCACGCCCACACATTCAAAAGTTTCAAAATCCACCAATGCGAAAATTCACAAATCTATAAATCCTCAAATTTCTGAATCTTTCTCGAGTATTAAACTCATCGGACAGGTTCATTCCAATCAGTTCGCTATGATTCATCCGCGGCGAGAAGGACTGCTCAAGGATATTTTGGTCGATGTCGGGGATGAGATTCAAATCGGACAAACGCTTGCCTTTCTCTTCCCGCAGGGAGTCGCCGGCCAAAGCTCAAGCCAAATCGCAAAAGCCAAAGCCCAGCTCATCGCGGCGGAACAAAACTTGGCCAATACGCGCGGAGTGGCCAGTGAATCTATCTCTGTATCAGAGAAAAAACTCCTTCAGGCCCAAACCCAACTCGACACAACAATCGAGGGCGGAAGCTTGAACGAACGAAGCCAACTCCAGCAAGATCTCGATCATGCACAGTCGATTTCAGATGCGGCTTTTCAGAACACGAAGAAAATTTTATACGGCGATACCGGCACGATCCAAAATGCATCGGCGCTGAAAGGCAACTTCAACAACAGCCTCTTGGAAAACAAAATTTTTAATCAGTATAAATCTGCTCGGCAGAACCGATTAGATCAAGCGTCAGTGCAAATCCAAATACGATCACTCGAAATCTTACTTTCTCTTGCCGAAGAACTCTACCAAAGCGCTTCTGAAAATTCACAGAATCACTTAGCGCTTCAGAAAAACAGACAAAATGTTTTGGCTGCGCTCGATCGACTGGAAAAGACTCTTCTCAGGGCCGATCAATTGTCGGTTTCCGTCAAGCAGGCCACTAAAGGCCTTGACCTGACATCTTCTCAGTCACAAAAAAGCATCTCTGATGCCCAAAACCGAGTCCAAGTGGCTCAAGAAGCCTATCAAAATGTTCTGGCCCAAAGCGGACACGTACGCGTTACCGCGCCTTTCGATGGCGTAATCGTGCGACGCTTCGCCGAGATCGGACACAACGTTCATCCCTCCAAAGCCCTCTTTGCCGTTGAAAACGTACACACCACCCTCGGCCAAGAAAACCCACAAGAAATTCACTTCGGTGTGCCAGAATCCTGGATGAAAAAAATAAAAATTACTGATGAGATTCTCATCAGTCTTCCCCAAGATAATAAAAAATTCCCGGCCCAGATCACCAGTATCGGCGCTTCTTTTGATGCGATGTCTCGCACCGCACAAGCACAGGCCGTGTTAGATACCCCTCAAGACTGGTCACACAACACGAGCATCTATGTACATTTGTTAGATCAAGAAAACCCCGTGTGGTCCGTTCCTTCCACCGCCCTCAAGCGCAAAGGGTCTGACTTTTATCTCTGGATCATTCAGGAAGATGAATCGTTAGCCCACCTCATCGTACAAGTCCTCGCCGAAGACGGTGAGTACAGCGATGTAAAATCCGAACTTCTCACAAAAGATCTGAATATTATCCAGACCGCCTCTTCTCGATTTTTTCGAGAAAGCAAACCTTTTCTAGCACCTCAAGAAACAGAAAATGATCAATAAACTTATCACTTTCGCCCTGGAAAACAGATTTCTTACGAGCATTATATTTGTGATTTTGATCTTAATGGGAAGTCTTTCGCTCATGAAAACGCCCGTTGATGCGATCCCCGATCTTTCGGAAAACCAAGTCATCGTCATGACCCGATGGGCCGGACAGTCTCCCCAAAACATTGAAGATCAGGTCACCTATCCCCTCACGGTGAGCATGCAGGGACTCCCCCAGGTCAAAGCCGTTCGCAGCAGCTCCATGCTCGGGACCTCCCTCGTAACCGTTATTTTTGAAGATAAAACTGACATTTATTTTGCCCGGGATCGGGTAAGTGAAAGACTGAGTGTTATTGCCAATCAACTTCCTTCCGGCGTAACGCCTCTGCTAGGGCCGGATGCCACCGGCGTCGGGCATATTTTTATGTATACCCTTGAGAGTAAAACACACTCCCTCACCCAACTACGATCATTACAAGATTTTACGGTCAGATATAATTTACAAAGTCTCTCCGGCGTAGCCGAAATCGCCTCGGTCGGCGGTTATCTCAAAACCTACCAAGTGGTCCTCGATCCGGTCAAACTTGAACAATACGATGTCAGTCTCCCCCACGTCATAAAAACCATTCAAGACGCCAATAACAATGTCTCCGGCAAAGTCCTCGAACACGGTGAGCGCGAAATCGCGATCCAAGGCTTGGGATTTTTTGAATCCCCCGAAGAAATGACCTCCCTTGTCTTAGGCCATCGTGCCGACGGCGTCCCCCTGACAATCCAAGATGTTGGAATAGTTCGTACGGGAAGTACTTTTCGACGCGGCATACTCGCTGATAGTGAATCCGAAAAAGTCGGCGGTATCGTCGTCATGCGTTATGGCGAAAATCCTCTCGAAGTCATTGGGCAGGTAAAAAATAAAATCAGTGACATAGAAAAAAGCCTCCCCGAAGGCATTACTATTCAACCTTTTTACGATCGAACCGAACTGATCCAAAACGCAATTCGTACCCTCCGCAATGTTTTGCTACAGATGTTGATGATTACCGGCCTGGTCCTCTGGGCCTTTTTACTCCATGGTGGCGCGACTATTATCACGGCTATCGCGTTAATCTTTGGTGTTTTGATGACGTTTTTAGCTATGTATACTTTAGGCATTCCTTCCAACATCATGAGTCTTGGCGGGATCGCCATCGCCATCGGAACCATGGTTGATAGTGCCATCGTCGTGACAGAAAATGCTTATCAGCATTTATTAAAAGCACAAAACCCCAAGACCTTTCAGCAACGCTTTTTAGTTATTTTAGAATCAACCAAAGAAGTTGCCGCACCACTGGTTTTCGCCATCTTCATTATCGCCCTCTCTTTCGTGCCAATCTTTGCGCTTGAAGGCATGGAAGGAAAGCTCTTCCATCCCCTCGCCTTCACGAATATCTTTGCGATGCTGGGCGCACTGGTCGCCTCACTCTTCTTAGTACCACTGCTCTGTTTATTTTTCCTAAAAAATAATTTAAAAAAAGACGAAGACATTCCCGTCGTCAACAAACTACAGTCTCTCTATGAGCCCTTGCTTACAAAAGCATTAGCCAATCGAAAAAAAGTCTTTATCACGTTAGCGATTTTAATAACGGGAACCGGGATACTTGCTACTCAGATCGGATCAGAATTCATGCCACCACTCGATGAAGGATCCATCATGTACATGCCGATGACCGTGCCGGATGTATCTGAACGCAAAGCACGAGAACTCTTAATCGAGACGAATAAAATTCTGTCTGAATTTCCCGAAGTCGACCAAGTCATGGGCAAAGCCGGACGCGCTGATACAGCTACCGACCCGGCACCCCTCGCCATGCTCGAGACATTTATCACGCTCAAGCCAAAATCCGAGTGGAGAAAAAACATGACCAAAGAAAAATTAATGCGTGAAATGAACCGTGCCATCAATATCCCCAACCTCTGGGACGGATTCACCCAACCCATCATCGGTCGTATCGATATGGTCAGCACCGGTATTCGATCAGAAGTGGGCATTAAGATTTTTGGAGAAGATCATCAAACACTCGAAGAACTCGCCCTAGAAATCGAAAAACTCATGCTCAATGTTCCGGGTGCCACCGGCGTCGTAGCGCTTCGCACATCAGGACTCAAATATCTTAATATTGATCTGAATGAAGCCGCCTTAGCGCTGCATGGCATCCCCAAAGCCCAAGCACTGAATCTCATCGAAATCGGCAGCGGCGGAAAAATGATTTCTCGCACGATTGAAGGCCGAGAACGCTACGGAATCGAAGTAAAGTTGGCCCGATCGTTTCGGGAAGACATAAGCGCTATCAGCTCCCTCACCCTCACCGGAAACCACGGACAAAAAATTCCACTCTCAGAAATAGCCGACATTCGCATGGAAGACGGACCCGCCGTCCTGCACAGTGAAAATGGACGCCTGCGAGGTGCCGTTCAGTTGAACGTTTCAGGCCGTGACCTCGGATCATTCATTAAAGAAGCCAAAACCTATCTAGCGACAAACCTCGAGCTTCCTACCGGCTATGCTCTTGAGTTTGATGGCCAGTACAAAAACCAAATCCGAGCGAAGAAGAAACTCTCCTGGGTCGTCCCTACTGTTATTTTGATTATCTTTTTGATTCTCTATCTCACGTATAAAGATCTCGGCCTGGTTTCCATCGTCATGCTCGCCATACCCCTCAGTCTGATCGGCGGTATTTCAGCCTTATTTCTCGCAAACTTTAACTTCTCTGTGGCCGTCTGGGTCGGATTCATCGCCCTCTTCGGAAACGCCGTCGAAACCGGCGTCGTGATCGTCCTGTATTTAGAAAATGCCCTGAAAGAAAAACTAAAAAAATCCAAAAAATTCACCAAAAAAATACTGCATGAAGCCATATTAGAAGGATCCACCAGAAGATTACGCCCCGTCCTCATGACAGCTTTTACTTCTATCATCGGACTGCTTCCCATGCTCATCTCTACCGGTGTCGGTGCTGAAGTCCAAAAACCCCTCGCCATTGTCGTCGTCGGCGGATTGATCACCTCGATCTCTGCCACGCTTCTCGTCATTCCTGTGCTCTTTGATATGCTCAGAGAACGCAGTCTTAAAACTTAATTTCTCATGAATTCTTCCTGCTGCCAAACCCACAAACAAAAAAGAGACTATTTCCTCTGGGGAAGTGTCTTGATTATCGCCAGTAGCTATCTTGTCTATTGGCAAAATCTACTCTCAAACACCTTCACTCAGTCGGTCTTTGAACTCCTCAACACCATGGCGTGGGGAATTTTTATCGGGATTGTTTTTGTGGGCATCCTTAATAAAATCCCGAAAGAATTCGTTACGTCTCTCTTAGGAAAAGGCGGAAGTTTTAGTGGCATTTTACGCGCTACCGGCGCGGGAGTCCTGCTAGACTTGTGTTCGCATGGCATATTAATGGTCGGGATGAAGTTGTATGAGCGTGGAGCCAGTCTGGGGCAAGTCATGGCCTTCCTCATCGCTAGTCCTTGGAATTCTTTTTCGCTCACGCTGATTCTTTGGGCCCTGGTAGGATTCAAATGGATGATGGCGTTCTTACTATTATCCATGGTCATTGCGATCATCTCCGGATTAATTTTTGAAAAGTTAGTGGCAAAAAAAATACTGCCCCAAAACCCAAACCATCATGCACTTCCAGAAAATTTTCATTTCTGGCCCGAAGCCAAAAAACAGCTTTCTCAAACCAAATTCAACACCGAATTTTTTAAACACATTTTAAAAGAAGGTTTCAAGGGCTCAAAAATGGTCCTGCGATGGGTTTTCTTCGGCGTGATCTTGGCCAGTCTCATCAGAACATTTCTCAGTCCAGAAAACTTTGAAATGTTCTTCGGACCCAGTTTAGCCGGCCTCGGATTAACTATATTAGTCGCAACAATCCTCGAAGTCTGTAGCGAAGGGTCCACACCTATCGCCGCCGACATCCTCACCCGTGCCGGCGCGCCAGGAAACAGCTTCGCCTTCCTCATGACCGGTGTCTCCACCGACTACACAGAGATCCTGTCTCTCAAAGAAACGACAAAAAGCTGGAAAATCGCGCTCTTCCTCCCACTGGTCACCATCCCCCAAGTCATCCTGATCGCGTGGATGATCAATCAATAAAATATTGACCCACTCAAAATTTTGAATAAAATGGCTGGGCTCTTTGGTTTTTGAGCGACGCGCGTGTCGTATAATGGCTCATTATCTCCCGCCTACGGCGGCGGGATGACGCGGGTTCGATTCTAAGAATTATGTATACTACTTACGTTCTCGAGAGTATAGAACATGGTCGACACTATGTAGGCGCCACACAAGATCTTCAGAAAAGATTGGAAAGACACAATCAAGGACGAAGCACTTGGACAAAAAGTTTCCGACCGTGGAAAGTTATCTACCAAGAACATTTCACAACAAAGTCAGAGGCCCTTCAGAGAGAGAATCAAATAAAAAGTTATAAAGGCGGTAAAGCCTTTCAAAAGCTCATTCACACGAATGGATTGAATCATCAAGAGTCATAAATGGCTCATTATCTCCCGCCCGCCTACAGCGGCGGGATGATGCAGGTTCGATTCATAGCTCATTCACACTAACGCGCGTGTCGTATAATGGCTCATTACCCCAGCCTTCCAAGCTGGTGACGCGGGTTCGATTCCCGCCACGCGCTCCAAG
>ENA-UOXV01000127-UOXV01000127.1-marine-metagenome-genome-assembly--contig:-NODE-127-length-98241-cov-34.121351_pt1 | contig 98241 bp, 97 predicted proteins | sample MGYA00238165_ERZ766961 | MGnify/ENA primary metagenome ERZ766961 (study PRJEB28924, sample SAMN03173240) | marine metagenome | biome: Marine; feature: Water; material: Subsurface seawater | place: North...
TTAAAAAATCATAATTTAAATGAAATTGCTGAATCTATACTAAGCTTAGGGTCAGATAGTCTTATTATTAAGCAAGGAGAAGAGGGAGCTACTTTTTTTGATAAGGATACTTCTTTTTCAATAAATGCATATCCTGTGAAAAAAGTTATGGACACTACTGGTGCCGGTGATACTTTTGCAGGAGGAATACTTTCGTCAAAGATAGCAGGAAAGAATATGGAAGATTCTATGATAGCAGGAGCAACTATGGCATCTTTTTGCATTGAGAATATTGCACACGAAGGAATCGTTAAAGTTTCCGATTCAGAATATAAATTACGTAAAGAGTGGATTCAATCAAGTCTTACCTATTGAAATCTGATAATAATACTACTAACTTGTTGCTATAACTGGAGGATATATATTTATGAGAACTATTAAAAACTTTTTTATTGGATTAATATTAGTTTCTACGCTATTTGCTGGGCAGGACTTAGAGTCTGCAAAAATTAGATTAAAAGATAAGGAGTGGGATAAGGCAGAAGAATTTTTGCTTAAAGCATTGAATCATCCAAAAGATAAATGGGAAGCTGCATTTCATCTAGGAGATAAAATTTATCCAAGGTCTCAAGAATGGGGTAAAGTGAAGCAGTACATGGATATTGCTAGTACAGCCTCAAAAAACACTAAAATTAGACCTACAGCTAACGATAGAAAAATATTGATGTCACAAGCTGTTGCAGCATCATTAACAAAAAGTTATAACCTACTCTATTATAGAGCATCTGGATTTTTAGGTCTATTAAATAGAGTAAGCGATATAGATAAAAGAAATGCACTGATAGATCAAGCTATTGAAACGTCTATGCAGGCTAAAGAATTAGATCCAGCACAACCAGGATCCTATGCATTACTTGGGCTTTATTATTCAGTAAAGGGTGACAAAGACAATGCATTTAAATATATCGATCAAGCACTAGAATTACCGGATGTACCACAAGATGTTCAACTAGCATTGCTAGTTAGTGCCGGGCAAAGCGCAGTTCGATTGGGAGATTTTAATAAAGGATTAAGTTATTATGAGAGTGCATTAGCAATTAATCCTAATGAAGTACCTGCCCTTAAAAGCTTGGGCGCCTTATATCTGGCAAAAGATGAATTTGAGCCAGCACTAAAGAATCTTAATGCAGCAATCGAGAATTCTGAAGATGATAAAGAAAAAGTAGATTTATTCTTCAATAGAGGTTTAGTCTATTTAAAAATGAATGAATTTGATGAAGCAGAATATAATTTTGAAGAAGCATATTTTTTAGCTCCAGATGATAAAGAGGCTTTATTAGGTCTTGCTAAAGCTTTGGAGCAAGCGGAAAGATGGAGAAAATCTAGAACATACTATCTAGAACTAATCGATGCTGATCCAAATAATGCACAATACTACTATGGAGTATATAGAACGTATTTTGGTGAAGGTAGATTGGAAGATGCTACAGAGTATCTTAACAAGGCTAATGCACTAAAATAATTTTTTCTACCCTGCTAAATTAGTATAAAGAAATACCAAGCTGTTCTTGATAAAATTTGTAAGTGGCATCTTCCAGAATAACTCCTACTGCACGATAAGCATTAGCATTATCTCTAAATCCGGAATATGGAGTTGCTACTTCAATAGCATTAATTTTACCCAATCTTTCTTTACCGTAAGCTGTTAAAGTATACCCTCCTGAAGTATATCCATCTGAAGGAGCATTTGGATTATCCAGAGTTGGCACTACTTGATAAGAAGAGCCGTTATAGGACGCTGCAAATAAGTACTCACCAAAACTACCATATCCTCTTAGTACCTCTGCAAAAGATCCTGAAGAAATAGAAGATAATTGGCTGATGCTAGATAGGGTGCTGTAGCCAGTATTAAGTACTTCATCGGATAAATTCAAGTCACTCTCTGAAAGTAGATAACCAAGCTCAAATTGTTGTGTTGCATTATCATGTTCAACTAGATTTAATAATATACCTGAATCAAAGTTTGCTTCAACAGAATCAATTGCTGTTTGCAAATAGCTATGATATGTACCATATGATTGGTTAGCATAACTATTACCCTGAGCGCCATCCATTAAATTAGCATCAGGATCTAATTTTGTACGACTTAAATTATTATAAATGATATGCGGGAAAAGACCATCTGAGTTTGCATTGAAAAATACCGCAAATTGTTCAGCAACTTTTCTGGTATTTACAGCACGCTCAGTATCCCCCATTCTATCTGACATATTTGAAGGCACTAAAGTTCCATCATGTGGCACAGTAATAATTACAGGAGTATTTCCTACTCTATATTGAATATATCCTTGTCCATCAGATACTAAGTCACCTGGCGTGTATACAACAATTGGTGTTGGTACAGTAGACTGTGTTGCTCTATTGCTGTCACCGCAACTAATTAAAAGAATTATTGTCGCTAATAGTAGCGTTGTAAATGATTTATTAATACGTAATACCTTCGTTTTCATCGTATGTCCCTCTTTTATCAAAACCAGTTATAAATTTATTATCTTTAAAATGTACGCCATGTGTTTGAGCAAGTGAATATACTCCATTTTCTACAGTACCATTATGTTCAAAAATATGATCTAATGCTTCTAGCTCGCTAATAGTTTGTTTGGTGAGTGCATCTTTTTCATATCTTAGATTATCTGGCAACCACTGAGAATGAGTTCTTGGAAAATCAATTGCTTGTTGAATGTCTAATTCATGATCAATAATGCTAATAATATTTTGTAGAACTGCAGTAATAATTCTTGATCCGCCGGCAGCGCCAATTGTTAATATGGGATTTCCTTCATTGTCAATAACAACTGTAGGACTCATAGAGCTTAATGGGCGTTTAAAAGGTTGAATAGCATTTGCTTTATATCCTATCAAACCAAAGGCATTGGCTGTACCCGGCTTAGATGAAAAATCATCCATTTCATTATTTAATAAAAATCCTGCACCATCAACAACTTTTTTACTACCATAGCTCATATTGAGCGTAGTAGTAATACCAACAACATTACCTTGGTTATCCATCACCGAATAATGTGTTGTTTCGACGCTTTCTTTAGGAAGAGCTTTTCCTGCAGCAATTTCTGTACTACGAGTTGCTGAATCCATAGAGATTAACGACAATCTTTCTTTTGCATAATCCTTAGAGGTTAGCATAGGAATTGGGTTAGGCCAAAAATCTGGATCTCCTAAGTGAATTGCTCTATCAGCATATGCAAGGCGTTGTACTTCCGTTAAAAGATGTACAAAGCTTGAAGAATTTCTTTCCATAGACTTGATATCAAAATTTTCAATCATATTTAACATTTGTATTAGTAAAGCGCCACCTGAGCTTGGTGGTCCCATTGAAATAACCTTATTCCCTCTGTATGTTCCTTCTACTGGATTTCTATAAACTGAATCATAACTTAACAAGTCTTCTTTAGTAATAAATCCATCATTGGCGCGCATTTCTTCTATAATAAGTTCAGCTGTTTCACCTTCGTAAAATCCAGCACTCCCACTTTTTGCAATACGCTTTAATGTATTTGCTAAATCTTTTTGTACTAACAAATCACCTGTTTTCCACTGATCAATACTTGCTAGTTCCTTTGCATAATCTTCTTTAGATATAGACCCGTCTTTTAATGCTCTTTGTGCATTCAACATATCGCTGTCTATCTCTTTTACAAAAATTTCAGTGGCGCCTTTGTCATTTAAGAAAAGTGATTTATAGTTATCAAAACCGCTCGCAGCTGAACTATTAATATGATGACCATTTTCTGCATAATGAATTGCAGGAGCCATGATTTCTTCTAAGGTAAAATTACCCGAACCATAATCATTAAAAATTTTAACCAACCCATTAACTGTTCCCGGTACCCCTGAAGACTTGTGAGAATTAAGCGCAAGATCGCGACTGTATTCATCATTTTCATCAAGAAACATAGTCTCATATGATAATGCGGGTGCTTCTTCACGAAAATCTAAACTAATTGCTCCACCATCCTTGGTATAAGCTACTAAAAAGCCACCACCACCAAGGTTGCCATTAGAAGGGGAAGTAACTGCCAATGTAAATCCTGTTGCTACAATAGCATCGAAAGCATTGCCGCCTTGTTCTAAGAAATCAATACCTACTTGTGAAGCAATACTGGATGTAGAAGAGACTCCGCCTTGATTATTTTTAGGTTGATTACAACCTATTAATATGAATATGCTTATTGTTAGTATGGTGCAATGATTTCTCATGATATGTAAGATAATAAAAAGCCTCTAAAAAAAATAGAGGCTTTTTATTTTATTCAGTTATAATAATGTTACTATTATAGTGTCATATCTAGACGCGTATATACGTAACGTCCGTTAAATCCAAATGGACTATATCCAGAATGCTGGAATATTCCATTGAAACTATTTCTCTTAATAGTTTTGTCAGGATACACATCGAACATGTTGTTCACACCAAATGAAACACGTACTTGACTGTTAGCCTGGAATGAGTATTCCATGTCAGTAGTCCATTTGCCACTTAAAACTTGTTCTCTTTCAACTGTTCCTGCAGGAATTGTTACTTCACCCCAACGGTTAAGCTTAACCATCCAAGTTGTAGTTGGTCTTTGAACTCTCGCTGAAAACTGGAATGCTTCCGCAGGAGATGAACTTTCAAACCTTACAGTATTAGCACGTCCTAACAACTGGTCAGTTGTATAGTCAGCTAATGCTGCTGGAGTTACAAGATCACCCTTATTGGTAACTTCAGTATCATTAAAGTTCATAGCTGCTTTAAGAAGCAGTGAACCATTTGAGAGGTCTTGTTTCATAGTCGCAACTATGTCTAAACCATTTGTTTCAGTATTAATTCCGTTAAAGAAATATCTACCACCAACTGCTGGAATTCCTCTGTCAGCAAAAAATGTTGCCATATCAGAAGTTGCACCAGAACCATTGAAGGTTTCACTCATAGTAATACGGTCATCTACTTTAATTTGATAAGCGTCTACAGATACAGTAAATGTATCATCTTTATAAGTCATACCCGCTGAAAGGTTTGTTGATGTTTCTGGCTCTAGGTCTTGTGCGCCTAAAGCTCTAGCTGGCTCTGTATCAACTGGGAATGTTCCTACTTCATAAGGGATTCCATCGATAAAGTTAGTCGCAATAGATGAGAAGTAAGCTTCTTGTAAAGCTGGTGCTCTAAATCCTGTGCTAAATGAACCTCTAGCAGCTACACCATCTTGTAACTCATATCTCATTGCTACTTTACCATTAGTTGTTTGTCCAAAGTCGCTATAATTTTCTGTTCTTAATGCTACGTTTACTAACAAGTTATCAAGAACGTCTGCTTCAGCATCAACATAGACACTAAATGCGTCTCTGTCACGATCTTGCTCATTATTAGGAGCTAATCCTGGTAAACATTGACAACCTACTGCTGCAGAAGCACCAGCATTTGGTCCATCTAATACATCAAAACCGCCGTCAGCATAACCTGCTTCTTCACCAGCTTCAATAGTATAGTTTTCCATGCGCATTTCAGCACCCATAGCAAGACTTACTGGTCCAGCAAATCCTTCCATGTCCATTTGTGTTGTCACATCAAAGTTTATAGTAGTTTGACTATAGCCTAATGTTCCTAGATCAAACTCAGATTGTTGGTCTGGGCCTGTACCGTAAGTTGCATTATGACTATCTTTCATACCCCATTGGAAGTCATTTGATCCAGTATTTACACTTAGATCATATGCATAATCTCCCATAAGTCCTTTCATTCCTATTGCCATAGATTTGTCAGATAGGGTAGGACTGATTAAAGGTAAAAATCCATCTGGATACCATGCACGTAGAGTACGATTATCTTGTGCTCTTCTGTAATAACATCCACTTTCACCGTCACGGCTATTGAATCCACCGAATGTGTATAAAGTACCACGTTCCATTGGGAAACTACCGTTCCACATCATACTTACTTGTTCAAAATTACCAGCGCCAATACGATGATTTTCTCTGTCAAATGCAGCTTCTTCTGCATCCATGCCAGCAAAGTATTGTCTTCTTGGGTCTAGACCCGCACGGTTTGTACGACCACCGTCACGAATTTGACCACTAACATATAGATTACCACCAAATACTTCCATGCCGTTACCAGCGTGAATAATTAGGTTTCTTCCATCTGTTTTGTGTACTGTTTCATTTCCTGAACGTGCCCATCCGCGCTCTGCGGTATATGGCAAGTATCCAGTACCTTCATGGTAACCTTCACCATCAAGATCCCAACCATAAGTTGAGTCATCTTGACCATCGATCAAGCCTTCACCAGCTGCATACCCTCTGTCGAAATAAGAATCATTTCGACCGTAGGTAACGCTCATGTCCGCTCCACCTGTTTCTTTTAAAATTAAATTAATAACACCTGCGACAGCATCTGAACCGTATTTCGCTGCAGCACCATCACGCAAGACTTCAATTTTAGCAATTGCACTTGCTGGGATAGCATTTAAGTCAACCTGAGTTGAACCACGACCAACTGAACCGTTTACGTGTACTAATGCACCTTGATGACGTCTCTTACCATTTACTAGTACTAGAGTCTGATTTGGCGCCATGCCACGTAAAGTAGCAGGTCTCATATGGTCAGAACCATCAGTAATGTAGCCTTTAGGCGCATTATATGACGGAACTAATGCTTGTAATAAGTCATTGGTTTCAGTGAAACCAGATGCACGAATTTCAAGCTCAGTAATGACTTCTACTGGAACTGCTTGTTCGTCAACATTTCTTGCAAAACGAGATCCAAGAACTGAAACAGAATTACCAGAAACTGCACTAGATGCTAGTGAAAAGTTTGCGGTTGCAGAACCATCTACATTTACAGAAACACTTGCAGATTCATATCCAATGTATGAAGCAGTTACAGTATATGAACCACTTGACACACCGTCGACTGAATATGATCCGTCGGCTGCTGTTGCAGCACCAGATGATGTTCCTTGAACTGTTACATTTGCACCAAATAGAGCATTACCTGCTCCATCAGTCACGGTACCTGAGACTGAACCTTGTGCAAACATAAAGCCGGACATCATAACTAGCGCTATCACATTATATAGCTTTCTCATTGTTTTTCTTCCTTTTTTTATGTACATATTAATAAAAATTTGGTACGTACCTCTATCTCTATAGAGGTAAGATTACCCTTAGTTTCCGTAACTTATTGTAAGAGGAGGTTAATGTCAATCTTTTAAAGGAGGTAGGCTTTTACCTTCTGCTTCTCAATTTCATCAGAAGATTTAAGATTTCAATGTAAAGCCAAATTAAGGTAATCATGAGCCCAAATGCCCCGTACCATTCCATATATTTTGGGGCACCTTTTTCTGCGCCTTGTTCGATAAAATCAAAATCTAATACCAAGTTCATTGATGCAATTCCAATCACAAATAAGGAAAATAGAATACCAGTAGTACCATTTCCAAAGAGCGAACCCATAAATGAGACTCCAAAAAATGACAAGATCATATTAAGAACATAGACTATAAGAATACCAAATGTGGCAGAAAATACACCTAATCTGAAATTATCTGTTACGGAAATTAATCTGCTTTTATATAACAATAAGAGGGCAGTCAAGATTCCAAAAGTGAGAAAAATTGCTTGATTAGCGATTCCAGGATACATGGCATCTACCATAGCAGATATTCCACCAAGCACTACTCCCTCAGCAAGACAATAGAGAGGAACAGTATATGGCGCGGTTTTTTTATTAAAAATAGTAATCATCAATAGAATAAATGTGAAAATAGTAATTGGCCAAAATAGCATCAGAGCTGTTGCTGGATTATTCCAACTATAAATTGCAGTTGTCATCAATAGCAATAATCCAAGTGCAGTTTTGTTGACTGTGCCATCAATTGTCATTGCCTCAGAACCGGAAAAACGTCGTGTACTTCTAAAAGTATTATTATTTAATGCTGGATTAGCAGATCTCATATAATGTTCCCTATTTATTATCTTGAATGAATGTAGAGATTTTTTCTATAGAGATACGAGTTTGTTTCATTGAGTCTCTTTCTCGTATTGTTACAGAATTATCTTCTAGTGTTTGATGATCTAAGGTAATCCCAAATGGAGTACCAGCTTCATCTTGCCTATAATAGCGCTTTCCAATAGATCCTTGTTCATCATAAATACAGGAGAATTCTTGATTTAGTGTTTTAAAAACAGACATCGCCTTTTCAGGCAATCCATCTTTTTTTACAAGAGGACATATGACCGCTTTAATAGGAGCCAACTCATAAGGCAGTTGTAATACAACTCTATTATTTTCTGTATCTTCAAAATAAGCCTCACAAAGAACCATTAAAAAAAGCCTATTTAGACCTGTTGATGTTTCAATAATATAAGGATGATATTTTTCCTGAGCTTTTGTATCAAAGTAAGTCATATTTTTACCTGATAGATTTTCATGTTGCTTGAGATCAAAGTCTGTTCTATTGTGGATTCCTTCAACTTCGCCCCAACCAAATGGAAAATTATATTCAATATCATATGCATCTTTAGCATAGTGAGCTAAAGCATCCTTGGAATGTTGATGAAATTTTAAATTTTCAGAATTAATCCCTAAATGATTTAAGTAAAAATCTAATCTTTTTTCTTTCCAAAAATCCATGCTTTCAACATCTTTTGACGGATGAACAAAATATTGCATTTCCATCTGTTCAAATTCTCTCGTTCTAAATATAAAGTTTCTTGCTACAATCTCATTACGAAAGGCTTTTCCAATTTGAGCAATTCCAAATGGTACTTTTAGTCTCATAGTATTTTGAACTAATAAGTAATTAATAAACATTCCTTGAGCAGTTTCCGGCCTAAGGTATATATGTTTCCCTGTCTTTTCAGAAGGGCCAGCATCAGTTTTAAACATTAAGTTGAATTGAACAGCGGGCGTCCATTTTCCAATAGACCCAGAAAATGGATCAATAACACCAGCTTCTTCTAAAACACTATCAGATTTAGATCCGTCAGACAATAAAGTATGTGCGATATCATTATAGATATCATCATTTTTAGTGCTATCTATTTTTAATGCAACACATATAGCATCAATTACTTTTGATTTTTGTTGAGATAAAAGATCATCAATACGGTATCTTTTTTTATTATCTTTGTTATCCGTCATAGGGTCGTTGAAATTGGCAATATGGCCACTAGCTTCCCATACATCTGGATGTACCATGATAGCGCTATCAAGCCCAACAATATTTTGATGAGACTGCGTCATTTCTTTCCACCATAACTCTGAGATTGACTTTTTAAGCTCTACTCCTAAAGGACCATAATCATAAGAGGCTTTAAGTCCACCGTAGATTTCAGAGTTTGGGAATACAAACCCTTTTCTTTTGCATAGTGAAATAATTTTATCTAAGTGTTGTTTTTTCATTTTTACAATTTAAGTATAGTAGTCAAGAAAATAAATACTTGTACAATATTATTAATCCAAGCAATCCAAATAACAATGGCCCAATGAAAACCAATGCATCAAAACCTTTTTTTGGAGGGTCTGCTAATATATATAAGCCATATTTTTTTACATAAAACTCTTTAATATCTTGATCACTCATCCCTTTAATAACCATTTTTTTAATTTCTTCACGCATTTCTACAGCTACATTTGCCTGAGACTGTTCTAAAGTTAATCCATCGCATATTGGGCACATTAACTGGCGATTTAAGGAGTAAAGACGATCTTCTATTGATGATTGGAAGCTAAAGAGAAAGGTGAGGGTACATAAGGTTACAAAAACTTTTTTTATCATTTTTTTTCTGCTAATAATTTAATGGCTTCTTCCAAAGTAACATCTTCTATTGAATATCCTTTAAGAGATACATTCTTTTTACCATCTGTTACATATGGACCAAATCTACCTCTTTTAATTGAAACATCCTTTTTTGTTTTTGGATCTGTACCTAAAATCGTCGGCTCAAATTTTAATTTTCTATCTTTAATGAGTTTAATAGCATCTTCTAGTGTGATAGTTAAAGGACTATCTGTGGACTTCATTGATGCATTGGTTTTTCCACACTTTACATAAGGACCATAAGGACCAAATGTTGCTAATATATCTTCTCCAGTATCAGGATGTTTACCTAACGTCTTTGGTAAGCTTAATAAGTCTGAAGCCATAGTTTCTGTTACATCTTCAAGAGATGTTCCTTTTGGAATAGAAGCTCTTTTTTTACTTTCTTGTAATTCTACGTAAGGCCCATATCGACCTACTTTCAATAAGATATTTTCACCACCATTGAATGTCCCGATAATGTTATCCTCTTTTTGCATCGTACTAAGCTTGTCAATTTCTTCTTGATTCAAATCACCTAAAAACAAGTCTTGTGGGATAGTGATATTACCACCATCTTTTTCTACATAGGGACCAAATTTTCCAATACGAATACTAGTTTTTTCTGATACGGGAACACTACATGCTTTTGCAATATCTATTTCTTCCTCTAATAGCTTGGCTACTCCAGCATAATTTTTACCACCATTATAAAACTCTTCTAAAACATCTACATATGTACTTTCAGATCGAGATATAGCGTCTAACTGTTGCTCCATGCCTGCTGTAAATTTTTCATTAAATAATGCTAAATAATGATTTTCTAGAAGTTGAGTAACAGCAATACCAACAAAAGTGGGAATAAGAGTTTTGCTTTTTTTAATTACATATTCTTTTTTTACAAGCTTATCTAAAATAGATGAATAAGTAGATGGGCGCCCAATACCCCTCGCTTCCATTTCCTTTACAAGCATAGCCTCTGAAAATCTTCTTGGAGGAGTGGTATTTCTTTCAAGGGCATCTATATTATTATGTATAATTTTAGAATCTTTTTGTATAGGGGGGAGCGCAGCAATAACTGATTTTTGTGTTCTAGAGAGTGCTTGTTCATAAGCAGCAGTATATCCTTTAAATGTTGTAATATTTCCACTTGCTCTGTAAATCGATTTACCATTTATGATCTCAATGTTTGTTCTAATATATTGTGCAGGCTTCATTTGAGATGCTAACGTTCTATTTAATATGAGCTCATATAATTTTGCTTCATCTTTTCCAAGGCTCTTTAGTACATGCGCAGGTTCTTTAAATGTAGTCCCTGCAGGCCTAACCGCCTCATGTGCTTCTTGCGCATTTGCTACTTTACTTTTATAAAAATTGGAATTTTCCGGTAAAAAGTCTTCACCAAATTTATCTAAAATAAATTTTTTCGATGCGGCTAAAGCTTCCTTAGAAAGATTAGTAGAATCAGTTCGCATATAAGTAATAAACCCTTGCTCGTATAGTTTTTGTGCAACTACCATTGTTCTTTTTGGAGAATATCCAAATCTTCTAGAGGCATCTTGTTGAAGAGTGCTTGTTGTAAAAGGTGGAGCAGCAGAACTAGAGGTTGGTTTTGATTCAATTTTACTAATTTCCCAATTACTATTTTCAGATTCACCCTTAATTTCTTTAGCTTTTACAGCATCTATTAAAAGAAGTTTATCATTTTTTAAGCCACTATCGAATTTCCCAAAGTCATCACTTTTTGCTATAGTTTGATTATCATATGAAACAAGTTTTGCTTTAAAAGTAGCGTCATGATTTTTTTCTTTTAAATCAGCCTCAATCGTATAAAATGTATTTTTTATAAATTTATTACGCTCTTTTTCTCTGTCGACCAATAGTCTTAATGCCACCGATTGAACTCTACCAGCTGATAGGCCGGTATTTTTGATAGACCTTAATGTTTTCCATAGTACCGGAGAAAATGTAAAGCCTACAATGCGGTCAATAGCTCGTCTAGCTCTTTGAGCATCAACTAAATTATAGTTAATGTCTCTACTATTATCTATAGCATGTTTTACAGCTGTCTTAGTAATCTCAGTAAATTCTACTCTTTCAATATCTTCTTTAATTTCCTCTGCTATATCAGCTGCAATTGCCTCCCCTTCACGATCCGGGTCTGTTGCAATCAGGATTCTATCGGCCTTTTTAACTTCAGATTTTAGTTGAGTAATAAACTTTTTTCTATCAGGCATTGTTTGAATTTTCATAGCAAAGTCATTTTCTATATCAATACCCATTTCTTTCTTAGGTAAATCTTTAAAATGACCAACACTTGCTATCACAGAAGCATTGTCTATGTACTTTGCAATCGTCTTCGTTTTAGAAGGCGACTCAACAATGATTAATAGTTTTTCTTGATCTGACATCTTGGCTGGCAACTTACATAGTTTGTTTAGTAATTGTCAAAAATTTATATTTATTAATAAATATAAATTATTGGTTTTTTAAAAAATTGAGTAATTCGTGAAAGTCAGAAACGGCAATCTCGTCATTTGATTTTATATTTTTTACTGTGATATTTTTATCGATTATTAACAAGTAAGATGCACTTCTTTTAATAGCATCCTTCATTTGATTTTTAACATTTTTTTTATTTGTATCAAAAAATACCGTATAATTATTATCTATTAAATTTTGCATAATAGAAAAGCACTGTCTACTATGATTTAAATCATTAGAGCTGATATAAATATCAATACTATTTTTTGCAACCTGATATTGTGATTCAATAATCATTCGCTCCATTCCCGCTGCAAATCCAATTGCCGGCGTTGATGGTCCACCCATTTTCTCTACCAAGAAATCATATCGCCCACCCCCACATAAAGCATTTTGCGACTTGTTGCTTCGAGTTGTTATTTCAAAAGTAGTTCCATTGTAGTAATCTAACCCACGTACTAGATAAGGACTTTCTTCATATTTAATGTTGAGTGCATCTAGATTTGAAAGCAACATATTAAAATCTTCTTTTTCTGAATCGTTTAATAATTCTTTAACGATAGGAGCATTTTTAATAATTGACTGATCCTCTTTTTCTTTGCTATCTAGAATACGAATAGGATTAGTATCTAGTCTCTTTTTAGACAAACTCGACATACTACGAGTATTTTGAGCAAAATATTTTTTGAGCAACGCTTCATACTGCGTTCTTGTTTCAGGAGAACCAATATTATTTACATGCAGAGTAGTATCATTAATATTTAATGCTTTAAGGCAGGTTGCAGCTACCATAATTACCTCAACATCCTGTTCAATATTTGAAGAACCAAAAGCTTCTATACCAAATTGATTAAATTGACGCTGCCTACCTTTCTGTGGTTTTTCCCTTCTAAAAAGAGAGTCCATGTAATATAAACGGCACAATGGATTGCTTCTAAAAAATCCACCCTCTATGTAGGCACGTACTACTGGAGCAGTCATTTCTGGCTTTAAGGCTATTTGTTGATGAGAATGATCTTCCCATGTAAACATTTCTTTTGATACATCAGTTTCATAGCCAACATTTTGTTTGAATAAATCAATTGATTCAATTGCGGGAGTGCGAATTTCTTCATAGCTAAATTGCTCACTTATATTATGCAAGATATTCTCCATTTCTTTCCATAAGCGCGTATCGGCAGGAAGAATATCAAAGGTGCCTTTAATTTTTTGATATTTAGATTTCACAAAACAACATTAATAATTTTTTTAAGCAATAACACCTAAAAACTTGACCTAGTATTATATAAGCCGGTTTTTTGTTCTACCTTTAAATCTTTTAAAATATCAGACTTTAAATTTAGTCTAAAATAAAGTCCTTTTGCATAGCCCGTAGGAGTCCAATCCATAAATAGCTCCCAACAATCTATTTCTCTGTAAAGAGTAATATTATGCCTTACAATATCTTTATCACTGATACTAAAGCGAGCATTATAATTTAGCTTCCAATTTTCAGTTACATTAACACTAGTATTAGTATTCACCCAAAAGTTCTCAATAGTATTTGATGGATTAATTTTATTCACAGTATAACTAATGCCTATTTTGCTCTGCCAAGTATTACTTGATAAATCAGTTAAAAATTCTTTGGTTCGTTCTGAAAACTCTCTGTCAGAGTTTTGTTCCTTGCCACTTGCTTTACTTTTTAAAGTAAAATTTGTTGCTAATCTTATACCGGTTAATCTTGGAAAATTATCTAGCTCATTAATTCTTGATTGCGTCAAATTATCAAACTTATATAAGTCATGAGTAAGGTTGGCATCTATGGAAACTCCATTTTTTAGATTACTTCTAATCGACGAGCTAATATTAGATACTTTGAATTGATCAGCATTAAAATTATACCCACTTGATATTCCCCATGAAAAAAGATTAACCTTATCTTCCTTTTCTCCGTCCTTCATTTTTGCTTGAAATACATTGCTCAAAGATAGACTAAGCTTCTTAGTACTTGTTGTGGGAGTAGATCCAATAATAGAACTACTAAAGTAGTCATAATATTCATCATTAAATGATTGGAAGTAGCTATCATTACTCAGGTAGTCAGGAGAAAAGTTAAAGCGCATACTTGGCGTCATCACATGTCTTACGGACTGGATTTTATTAAATCGTATGGGTAAGATACCGTAAATTTTAGTAGACAATGATAAGCCAACATTCCCTGTAGTTCTATTTTTAATAGCCTCTTCATATCTAAAACTTACTGAATCTGTTTGATCATATTCTGCCACTCTATAACGATTTACAAAATCTGAATTCAATTTAATACTCGGGTTAATTGCAAGATATTTAAAAGCAGTAAAAGGGGCGTTAATTGAAAAAGTATTCTTAAGCATTGCATCTAATTTATTTGAGCTTTCAGGATTGCCAGAATCGTTTTGCTTCCATGCATATGATATATTCCCGTCTGTATCCATAGCTTCTTCTGCTTCATAAAAATTTTTAGAGTTATTTACTAGGCGAGAATTATAATCCCATTGAATATTTCCAATCCATGAATCCTGAGAGATATTCTTGAATAATTTTCTTCTAGCAACTCTAAAATTTATGGATGGTAATGTACTAGCATCTTTTGTTATAGTGGATGATAAGCTCGTTGGAGATTGATAGAAAGAGGAGTTGATATCTACTTTACTCTTAGACATTAAATCTTGCTTGTTAGAAGCATTAATACTGATTGAGATATTGGGCGTTTTCCATCTTTTTGTATAAGTCACATTTGAAATTGCTTGCTGATTAAGTCTTTTAATTGGGTCAATACTTGTTTCTCTGTTGTACTCTCCATTGCTATAATAGCTAGCAGAACCACGAAAAGTTTGATCATTCCTTAGTATTTGATTATGATTCCAATTAAAGGAATAGTCGGTCTTATTACTTTTACCGATTTGTGCAATATCACTTTCACCAGAACCTAAATGTTTTCGAACTTCAAAATCTAGCCTTCCATTGAATCGATATCGATCACGATATTGATTTTTTGATTTAAGTATTACTCCTTGTCTATCTGCAAAGATTAGAGAATTCTCTGATCCAATATAATCATTTGGAGCAAAATAGTAACCTAGCCCATCGAGATAATTTCCACGATTTTCAGATGATCCAAATGATGGCATAATCCATCCAGACCTTCTTTCAGTTGAGGAATGTGGAAAGATAGCAATTGGAACTCCAATTATTGGAACACCTCCAATGAAAATACTAAGAGGTTTTGCAATGACTTTATCTCCATAAATAATCTTTACTTGCTTACTACCAAGATAAAATTTTGAAGGATCGCATGAAGTAAAGATGCAATCATCAATATAAAAAGTGCTATCTGTGACACTCGTAATCTGACTTCCCATATATACATTTTCCTGAACACGACTTTCTCCCATCAACACCTTACCTTTTCTAGATTTGATATTATATACCATAGTATCACCCGTCATTGGCTCACGATTATTTTCTATAAGTATAGGTCTATTTATTTCTTCTTTGTTGAATGGGTTGTCGCTAAACGCTTCTAAAACATTGGTACTCCAATCTACATTAATGCGCGCAGCAGACAAGTCCATTTTATTATGAATAATCTTTACTACACCGAACATCTTAGATATCTTTTTTTCTACCTCAAATTCTACTCTATCCGCTACATAATCAATTTCTTCTTGAATATTTTCATTAGATTTATTTGGTATATATCGGCCAATTGTCCCGCCTTCAGCTATTAATTTTTTTGCAGATTCATTTTGAATATTCATGATAATCTTATCACCAGATACTTCATTAATACCGTCATATAGAGAGTCATTATAAAGGTGAATTAAGGTAGAGGCCATTCCTATCAATTCTATATTTTGAATTTCTTCATTTTCAAGGCTAGCAAAAATAGTTTCCGCCTTTAAAACATCTTCATTTTCAATACTTTTTTCCAAATCATCAATTTTTTCATAACCTGAATTTTTAGAGAAAATTATACCATTTGATAATACCTTGAATGATTGAAGAGTCTTATTCTTAAAATCTAATATTATTTTATCCCCATACACTCTATTTCTATAGTCTTCATTGATTTCGCAATTATCGATTAAAGTCATCTGATTAGAAATTTGATCCAAAGTAGCTTTGTCTGCACTAATTAAACGAGAGCCATTTTTAATTTTAATGTTTCCGAACATTTCAAAAAATTCAGTATCATTATTAAACGATAAAGAGTCACAATATATAATTTGCTCAGGCTGCTGAATGGATACATCTCCATATAAGTTTATCAAAGAGTTTTTATCAGATTGTGTTGCAAAATTTCCTTTTAAAGTAGTATCTGTTTTCTGAAAAATAATATTTCCATTTAACCTTGTGATTGTTTCGTTTCCGATAGTAGAAGATGTGAGAGTATCTGCTTGTTTGAGCAGTAGCTTATCCTGGCTCAACAGAGAAGTGCACAAAAAAAATAAAACAAATCCTCTTTTTATCATATAATTTTTAACGAATCTTATGGATTTTTGTTTCATCTTTGTAAAGTAGAAATCTAATGTATAAATTGCTACAATGTTAGAGAATCTGTTAAATAGCATTTCTAGTAATCCAGCATACTTGGCTGTAACCATTGTTTTGATGGCAATGATTACATTTAGCGTTATAAAGCGCTTATTTAAACTGGTAACATTAGGGATTACACTACTGATTATTTACTATACTTATATTGTGCTTACAGGTCAACCGCTTCCAGATTTAGATAAGCTTCCAAATCAAGTTCAAGAGTTGCAAGAGTCTGCCCAAAGTGTTGTTGAAGATAATATTTTAGAACCGTTAAAAGAAAAAACAGATTTAATAACAGATATTTTAGATAATTAAAAAAAAGGAATTTATATGTTTCAAGATGGCTTATTAAAAGATCAAACAATTATTGTTACTGGCGGAGGAACTGGATTAGGTAAAAGTATGTCGAGACGATTCGGAGAATTAGGAGCAAATATTGTAATTAGTGGTAGAAGAGCAGAAGTGCTAGATGAAACTGCACAAGAATTTTCAGAACTAGGGATTAATGTATTAACATGTCCAGGAGATGTAAGAAAAATAGAAGATGTAGAGCTAATGACTAAACAAGCAATTGATAAGTTCGGCAAAATTGATAATCTACTTAATAATGCAGCGGGTAATTTTATTTCTCCAACTGAAATGTTGAGTCCCAATGCATTTAAGGCTGTCATTGATATTGTATTAATGGGAACATGGAATTGTATTAGTACGGTAGGTAAGGAAATGATAAAGAATAAAAAAGGTAATGTGTTAAGTATTGTTACTACATATGCATGGACAGGTTCGCCTTATGTAGTACCATCCGCAGCAGCTAAAGCGGGTGTGTTAGCAATGACTCGATCATTAGCTGTAGAATGGGGTAAGCATAATATTCGATTTAATGCGATTGCTCCAGGTCCATTCCCAACAGAGGGAGCTTGGTCTCGCTTAATGCCGCCAGGTTTCGAGGACTATGAAGAAAATATGAAAAATAAAATTCCAATGAAAAGATTCGGTGAACGTCATGAACTTGAAAATCTTGCATCATACTTAATGAGTGACGGATCAGCCTATGTAAACGGCGAAGTAGTAACTATTGATGGCGGTGAATGGCTTGCAGGCGCTGCAGAATTTAGTGATTTGACAAAATTGCCAGATTCAATGTGGGAAGCTATGGCAGCAAGAAGAAAGAAAAAGTGAATGTTTAGCTTAAAAGAAAAGACTGCAATTATTTCGGGAGGTTCCAAAGGTATTGGTAAAGCGATTGCACTTAAATATGCAAAAGCAGGCGCAAACGTTGTTATTTGTAGTCGAAAAAAAGATAATTTAGATAGTGCGATACAAGAAGCAAAGACAGCAGGATTTAATATCGTTGGCATAGAATGCAATACTGGTGAAATAGAATCAATTAATAATGTTGTAAAAAAAACAATAGAGCAGTTTGGTAGGGTAGATATATTAGTTAACAATGCAGCAGCGAACCCTTATTATGGCCCAATTCTTAATTCACAAGATAGCCATTGGGAAAAAATTTGGGATATTAATGTAAAAGGATATTTCAATTTTGTAAAAGCCTGTAGTAAATCTATGGAAGCTAATAAGTATGGTAAGATTATTAATGTAGCATCTATAGCAGCAAAGACACCACTTGATGGCTTAGGCGTTTATAATATTAGTAAGGCTGCAGTGGTAATGTTAACCAAGGTTCTAGCTAAAGAGATGGCAGGATCAAATGTGCAAGTTAATACTTTAGCTCCAGGCTTAATCAAGACAGATTTCAGCAAAGCTTTATGGAAAGATGAATCAGTATATAATGAAATTATAAAAGCTATCCCCCAAGCTAGAATGGGAGAGCCTGATGATATATCCGGCATGGCACTGTATTTGGCTTCTGACGCTTCTGATTTTATTACTGGATCAATGTTTGTAGTGGATGGAGGACTAACAACTTAAGTTGTTATAATCCAGTTATAAAATTCTTGAATATCTGAAAAAGTAAATGCTCCAGTTTCATGTAATCGTTTCATATCATTGTGACCATGTGATACTAATGCACAATCAATTTTAAGATATTGAGCGACATTAAAATCCAGCAAAGTGTCGCCAATAATAATTGTTTCTTCTGCCGGAATGTCTAAAGTTAAAAGTAATTCTTCTCCTTCAAATTCTTTTCCATGAGCATATAAATTAGATGTACCAACGACATGTTGTAGGTGCTGTGTTAGATCAAAGAAAGCTACCTGCTCTTTTAATCTGTCATCACGACTAGCAGAGAGAATAGTTTGTATAATTTTTTGTTCAGAAAATTTAATAATTGTATCTTTTGCAAATGGCTGTAATGCCAGAGATTTAAATTGGTCTGCAAAGCCTGTATTAAATTCATTGTTAGAATTATCAAAAGGCTCTTTATCAAAATCAAACCCTATCGATTCATAGAATGTTTTAATCGGAAATAGAAACTTCTCTTTGTACTGCTTAACTGTGATTTCAGGGATATCACGCCTTCTTAAGGAGTCATTTAAAATTTGGGTACATAAGGAAGTATCATTCAACAAAGTTCCATTCCAATCCCATATTATGTGCTTATATTTCATGGTCATGAAACTAGAGAAAAAAATTGCATTATTAAAGGAAAGACTTAATGAAGATTCTTTGCTACCTGGATGGGATAGTCAAAAAAAAATGGCTGTCATTCCTATCAACGATATCACAGCTAAAGCTTTTATAGCACCAGTAGATGCTAAGCAGGCCAGCGTTGCTATTATATTGTTTGAAAAAGATGGAAATCTTTCTTTTTTACTAACAAAACGAACATCAAATGTTGAACATCATAAAGGACAGATTTCATTACCCGGTGGTGGAATTGATTTAGGTGAGACGCCAGAAAATGCTTCATTAAGAGAGTCAAATGAAGAGATTGGAATAGATATTGCATCGTTGCGTTTAGTTGGGAAGCTCTCAACATTGTATACCCCTGTATCACATTTTAATATTCATGCTTATATTTGGTTCTCTGATCAATATCCAAAAATAGTAAAGAATCAAAATGAAGTCGAAGAGGTGTATGAGGTCAGTATCAATGAACTTCTTTCTGAGGAAGTTTTATCAATAACACCAATTTCTAAAGAAGGAATGAATATAAATGTACCCGCTTATCATTTCTTAAACTGTGTTTGTTGGGGAGCTACGGCAATGATTATCTCGGAGCTAAAAGATATTTTAAAAAATATTTAAATAGAATAGTAATTCTACTTTTTTTTATTCGCTCTCAACATGAAATAGCTTATTATAGATTTTCCATTCATTCTCAACCTTTATAAAAGACAAAGTGTCTAAAAAGGTTATACCTAAATATTTATCCCTAACTTTTATTGCTGCAGTTGCACCTTGTATATCGCACGAAAGTATTTCATAAACCACATTTTCACCCTTTTCTTTTGGTGAAGGTTTTTGAGATTCTACAAAACCAGCAAAATCGCCTACTGACATCTCCATAAATTCTCCGTGAAGATAGCCAACAACTTTTGCGTTGCTATGGAATGCTTGTTTTACTTTCTCTGGATTAGATTCATCCATGCTATCAACGTAAAGTTGAACCATATTTTCAATTTGTGTTTTATCATCCATAATTTTTTCCTTTTATTATTTTACAAAATTAATCTATTTTTACAGGCTGACCAGCTTTTCTCCACATAAATGATACTAATATAAGTGTGAACAGCCAACTCAGAATTTCTGTAGTCGTTGGATTGCCGTTATATCCAAAAAATCCTTTAAATAACTGACCTACAGCTCCTTTATCGCTAAACAATGGTTTTGGACTTCCATTATCATCAATATTAAATCCAAAAACAGGGCCACTATCATTAATATTCCATATTTCCATTTTTTTCATTTCATCTTTAGTGTAAAATGCTTCCTCAAATTCATGAACACCATAAGCAACAAGGCCTGCACAAACAAAAATTAACAGAATTGATGTAACGTTGAAGAATTTTTTTAAAGGGACTTTTTTACCTTGAATAAATATTGAATATCCAATCATCAATGCTACAAGCGAACCTAATATAGATCCCCCAATTGAAAGACCGTCAGATTGAATTAATATAGCATACATAAAAAGTACAACTTCAACTCCTTCTCTAAATATTGCAAAGAATGTTAAAGCAAAAAGACCTAGTGAAACATTCTTATCTTGATCAATAATATCGGAAGCTTCTTTTTCAAGACTAGCTGCAACATTTTTATTTCTACCCATCCAAATGATCATTGTTGATAGTAGAAATGCTGCAATAAGCATTGTTGTTCCTTCAAATAAAGCAGCTTGCTTTCCTTCAAAGCCACCATAAGTTATCTGGAAAATTACTGCAAAAATTGCAGTAGCAATGAAAGAAGCAACTATACCATTAGTAATACTTTTTTTGAGATGCAGCTTTCCAGTTTTTACAATAAATGTATAAAGAATTCCTACTACTAGAACCCCTTCAAGCACTTCTCTGAACATAATTAAAAATTCACTCATATTTTCCCCTTTTGAGATTTAATCTCAATGTTAGGTTGATAATATAAATAAAAATTTATAATTCGTCAAAGAGAGTATCTAATTTATTAACATTATTCAACAATCATATAGCCGCGCATTGATCCTGCATGGGCAATATATGTACAAACATATAAATACCTACCTGGCTTTGAAGGTGCTGTGAATTCAATAAATGTTTCTTCTTGTTTATCAGCTAATGGTGTCATTGCTAAAATTCTTCCATCAGCATATGGTTCTCCGCCATTACCTTCAGCTAATTGAATTATCATTGGAGCAGCTGACTCATCTTTTAGGATTACAACATTGTGAAGCATTGCTCCCATAAAGTCAGATGGAGTATTGTTTTTCATAACAACCTTTACTTTAGAGCCGCTTTTAACGGTGAACTCTTCTACATCAAATTTCATTTCTGCGCCTAAAGAACCAATATTAACTACAGTAGCTTCGGCGGAAGATCCACCTCCACATGCAACTAGAATTAAGATTGATGTTATTGCGAATATTTTTTTGAACATTTTAATCTCCCCTTTTTTTGTTAAACCTAACTCGTAGGCTAGCGAATTTTATAACAGAAAAAATCTAGTAGCAAACGATTAGTATCTGAGAATTTCAATATTATTGCCTGAGCGATCTTTAATATAAACAGACACTGATCCATCTCGGTGAGTAACAGGTTCTCCATAGCTCTCAACATCATCTTTTAATATTGCAAAGTGGAAAGGATGTTGGTCAGGAAGTACCAATGCTAACTTAACATTTTCAAATTCAAGCATTGCCCAAGAATCATCTTGATAGAGTACATGGCATGTAAAATTATCTGAATACCATGCTACTGATTTAGCAATATCATCAGTACAAAGTGCTAAGTGATCTATAATATCTTTTTTCATAAGATTGCTAGTGAATATTAATAAAACTATATGTATTTTGATAGTAGAATGAATGATAAAATTCCAATTTTTCCACTACCTTTAGTACTCCTTCCAGGCGAAAAACTGCCTTTACATATCTTTGAAGAAAAGTATAAAAAAATGATTGAATATTGTCTAAAAAACAACCAAAAATTTGGTATTATTAATTCAAAAAATAGCGATTCTTTAGTGATTGGATGTACAGCTTCTATAGAACAATTAGTCGGTGGCGAAAATGATAGTAGGGAATACGATATCCTAGTGTCTGGTGTAGAAAGATTTATTGTCAAGAGTTACAATACTTCTAAACCTTACAAGCAAGCATATGTAAAAACATGGAACGATATTGATGATACAATTGACCAGACATTGTTACAAGAAGCTAATATTTTTCTATATGAGGTATTATTGAAGTTAGGAGCATCATCTAAGATTCCGCAGATTAATATGCCAAAAAGCTCTTTTGAAATTGCCTCAATGTTAGACATTGATAAAAGAGCAAAGAAAATTCTTTTAAAAAGTCAGTCAGAAAACGATCGTTTAATTGTTTTAAAAAGAATATTAAAGAAAGCAATTATCAAGATTGACTACGAAGATCCTGCTAGATCTGGTTATCCTAGCTATGCACAATTTGAAGCATAATTATTTTAATTGGCCTTCTTAAACAGTCTTTCTAAAAGCAGAATAAGGTCATCAATAATCACATAAGCAACAGGAACAAGTAGTAGTATGATACTTGTTGCAAATAATATTCCAACCCCAAGTGAGATAGCCATAGGCTTTAAAAATAATACCTGCGTACTTTGATTTAATAATAATGGAACAATACCTAAGAATGTTGTCATCGAAGTTAGTACAACCGGCCTGAATCTTGTTCGGACTGCATCTAGGACAGCTTTTCTAGTTTTCACACCTTTTTCTTTAGCTCTATTTACAAATACAACTAAAAGAAGACTGTCATTTACTACCACTCCAGATAGTGCAATCACACCAAGTAGAGATAACACGGACATTGGCTGATTAAATAGTAAGTGTCCAAGAATTGCACCTACTACGCCAAATGGAATTGCTGATAGTACAATCAATGGTTTAAAATATGATTTAAGTGGAATCGCAAGCAGTACATAAATAACAAAAATTGCTATACTAAATTTTAATAATATATCATCAAGCTGTTCACTTTGTTCAGCTGGCTCTCCTGCTAGCGCAAAATCTACTCCAGGAGTTTTATCCATAACCTTTTTAAGTTTGCCCATTGGTTGTCCTTCAAATGGACCGCCGGGCCATACAATTGTTTGTAAGATCATGGAAGAGGTATTTTTAGAAACATCAACATCGGACGTTACTTCGATAACACGCTTTCCATCCACACGAACAATCGTCGCTTTTCCTTCAACTTCTTTAACATTTGCAACAGCATAGAGTGGAACCTTAATTCCTTGAGGAGTTCGTATTCTCATGTTTTCTAGTGTTACAAGGCTATCGCGCTCATCTTTAGGAAGCTTTAACATAACCTTAATATCATCATCCGCTCTCTGAATGCGCTGTACCTCTTCACCAAAGAATGCTTGCCTTACCTGACGCGCAATATCCATAGCAGTAATGCCATACACTTCGGCAGAAGGTAATAGTTCAATTTGTAATTCATTTTTACCTTTGGTGTCAGTATCTGCTAAATCATAGACACCTGCAAAACTAGAAAGTAATACTCGTGTATCAGCAACAACTTGATTCAATTTTTCAAAACTGTCTCCTGAAAACTCAAAGTGAATTGATTTACCAGCAGTAAAAATATTAGCACTGTAATTCAGTCGCTCTACACCTGCTATAGTCCCAATACGTGAACGAAGTTTATCAATAACATCGTATGCACCAGTTAATCCCCATCTACTATCAGCAGGAGTTAGGACTACAACAACCTCACCAAGATGTGGTGTTGATGAAGATGTGACATTACCTCCACTTGGACTACTTTCAGCTTCAGCATTTGCAAAGTAATGCTTCCCAACAGTTGTTAAGACATGAGAAATAATTATTTCTGGCTCAGTTGTATTTAATTCTTCTTTAAGTTTGAGAGCTTCGCTTTCAATAATTTCAGTAATAGCTTGCGTTTTCTCTATTGGAGAGCCCTCTGGTAATTCGAATACAATCCCAACTTCTTCAGATTCTAGAACAGGAAAGAATTGCCATTTTACTAATCCTCCAGCAAGCAAAGAAAGAGTCATAATCATCATTCCTATAAAAATTGAAATAGTGACATATCGATTGATAATAGATTTTTTAACAAGTGGAACCCAAAAATTATCTACAAATAAATAAAGTCTTTCTGAGCAATAATTTCTGACTGCCTTTAATTTTTTACCAAAGCCTACAAAACTTGTCTGAAACCATTCACCCGCATGGTACAAGTGTGCAGGTAAAATTGTAGTAGACTCTATAAGTGAGAATACTAAAATAGGAATAGCAGTTAATGGAAATACTTTCCAAATATCGCCAGTTTGTCCAGCTAGATCAAGCATAGGTGCAAACACAACAATTGTCGTTAATACTCCAAAAAAGACAGGAATTAATACTTCCATCGTACCTTTAATAGTTGAATCCATATTATTTTCTTTAAGTTTAACACGCCTCCTAAAAACATTTTCTCCCACAATGATGGCATCATCAACTACAATACCTAAAACAACAATAAACATGAATGCGGATAAAATATTTACGGTAACACCAATTAGTGGAAGTATAATTAATGCCCCTCCAAAAGAGATTGGAATACCCATTGACACCCAGAATGCTACAGATGGCCTCAAAAACATTGTTAAAAGAAGTAGTACTAAAACTATTCCAATAGCAAAATTTCTATATAATAAATTAATACGATCTTGGAGATAGCGCGCTTGATCATACCAATAATCAATACTCACATTTGGAGGCATATCTGACTGCTTACTCTTAACATATTTTCTTAATTGCTCAGCAGCTAAAAGTACATCTTGATCACCAACTAAATTTGCACTAATAAACATTGCTTGGACGCCATCCCATCTATAATAACTTTCTACATCAATAAAGCCATCCGTAATAGTAGCTATGTCTTTTAGCAGTAATTGACTGCCATCAGGCTGACCTTTAATGACGATATTTTCATATTCATTAGCATTATAAGACTGTCCAACCGTTCGAATTAAGAGATCACCACTTTTACTTGATAATAATCCACCTGGCAAGTCAATTGAGCCTGCATTAATTGCCATAGTTATTTGATCAAAGCTCAGGTTGTACTTTTCAAGATTTTTTTCAGACACCTCTATGGTAATTTCTTTATCTCTATCTCCGTTAATTTCTGTAAACGAAACTTCGCTCAGCTCTTTCATTTCTTTATTTACTTCTTTAGTAATATTTAATAATACCCGCTCATCAACATCTCCATAAACAATGACATCTAGAACTTTTTCGGTAGGTTCCAGCTTACTAATTACAGGAGCCTCACTGTTTTGTGGGAATGTGCTTATACCATCCATGATTGTTTTCACATCATCAAGAGTGGTATCAATTTCACCACTATCAAAAACTTGTATAGTAATTAGTCCAGCACCCTCAAGTGAGTATGATCTTAATTTTTTAATATTAGAAATACCTTGAAGTCTATCTTCTATTTTTGAGGAAATTGAAGACTCTACTTCTTTTGCAGATGCTCCAGGATAAGGAACGCTAATTGTAATAGTTGAAAGATCTGGAATAGGAAAGAACTCAGACTTCATTGTTGGATAAGACACAAAGAATCCGCCAAAAATTAAAAAAAACATAAATAGGTTCGCAGGGACACTATTCTTAACGAACCAAGTAACTATGCCTCTCATTACTGATATCGTGGGTTGACTAGCATTCCATTAGTTGCAATGCTTAGTTTGGATACAACCACCCTTTCACCTGCTTTCATTCCTTCTTTTACTAAAATATGATTTTTCATTTTAGTAAGGACCCTTACTTTTCTTATATCTAAAGCATCATCTTGATTTAAAAACAAGAGTTCGCCATTGGGAGTTAATGCAGAATTTGGTATCATAAAAACATCTTCCAATTGTTTTCCGTTGATTTCTGCTTCTACAAATAAACCAATTGGCAATATAGGCTTTGTTTCTTCAATAAAATTATTTTTGAAATTTGCAATTAACTTAATCATTCGGGTCATTGGATCAATAACACCATCAACACGCTCTAAATTACCAGCCCATTCTTGCATTTCACCTTTATATAGAGATTTAATGATTACAATAGACTTTTGATCAGGGTTTAATTTCCTGCCGTCCATTGGTATATCTAAAAATTGCAAATCACTATCTTTCACAGAAAGAGTAACTTCAATTTCATTCGAAGTATACATTGATCCTACTGGCTGGCCAGGGATAATAGTGGAACCTAAATCAATGTTTATATTTTGTATACGCCCTGTATATGGAGCAGTAATTTCTGTTTTATTTAGTTTTTTTTCTGCTGATTGCACTTGAGCTTTTGCAACATCTAATGCTGCTTTTGCTTGTTTTAACTGAGGTTTTTTAGTTGTTAGTTCTTGAGGAATTCCTTCGCCAACTTGGTCCCAAGCTTCTTGAGCTATTTCTGCTTCCGCCTTTTGAACTGCAAATTGCACTTCTGCACTTGCTAATTGAAGTAGTGCATTTTTATACTGAAGCTGTAAATCAGTGTCATCGATTTTAGCTAAAATTTCTCCACTAATAACAGAAGATCCTTCTGAAAATTTCTTAGAACGATAAATAACCTCTCCACCTACTTCAGAGGTTAAGACTGTTTGCGTGATAGGGGTTGTAGTACCAGTTGATTTTATTTTTATTTGATAGTCAATAGGTGTCAAAATTTGGACATTGACATCCATAGGATCTTTCTCTTGAATAGGATCAGGAGATATTTGGCCTAACATGTATAGTGCGGCTGCAATAACTGTAGAAATACCTATAATTATTAATGGTCTTAAATATTTAATCATTGTTTGTAAGTAAACCCTCCTCCAAGTGCCAATATTAAGTTTATTCTTTGTTCAATCCGAATTCTTTCTGTTGTAGCAAGCATGTTTTTATTATCAAAAAGTGCATTATTTGCATTAATAACATCTTCTATGCTTGAAATACCTTTTTCAAATTCATCAAAAGTAGTACTATAAATTGATTCAGATAGTATGATATTATCTTTCAATAGATTTAAAGATAATTGCGCGCTCCTATCAAGCTCTAGTCCTGATTCTACTTCTTTGTAAGCATTTAATAAGTTATTTACAAACTCTAACATGGCAATCTCTTTATTATTTTTTGCAATTTTTTTATTAGCTACTAGTTTTCCCGCATTAAAAATTGGAGCAAACAAGTTAATTCCTTTGCTCCAAACGCTAAAATCATCATTCAATAAGTCTTGAATATTACTAGATGCTCCAGCCGATCCAACCAAGCTAAAAGAAGGGTAAAGTGATCGAAGGGCTTGCTTATTAAGTGCTTTTGATGCTAATAAATTATATTGTGATGCTATTAAATCTGGACGCCTCTTTACAATATCAGCTGGAAGTAAGTAGGGTAAGTTGGGAATTGTTTTTGGAAAATCTTTAGCAGTCTCTAGTTCTAGATTAGGATATTCTTTAATTAATACTCTAGCTTCACGAATTAGAGCTTTAGAGATACTTTTTTTATTTTCTAAATCACTCTTTGTAAGGTTCAGCATTAGTTCAGATTGCTGCAGAGCCTTCAATGAAATAACTCCTTTATTATATCGACTAGTATATAAATCAAAAATAATTTTTGCATTATCATATTTCTTTTCAGCATTTGCTGTTAACTGCTTTGCTTCAATAATTGAGAAATATAACTTAGTGGCTTCTGATGTAAGTGAAAATTGATAGTATGTATAGTTATATTTTGCAGCTAAATATTGCTGTTTTCCTGCAACCCTACCTTGTCTCATTTTACCCCACAAGTCAATTTCCCACTGCGTACTTAAAGATAAATTATAATTCTCTTGATTGAATGTAGCAATCTCATCGCTTTGAGTACCAAGGAGAGTAGCAAATATGGGAGGAAATCCTGCCGAATTTTGTTCAGACTCTGATGCGCCTGCACTAATCCCAATAGATGGAAAAAGGTTGGAGCTTGATATCACTGAAGCTTGTTTGGCAATTCTTGTGTTGAGCATTGCTTGGTCAAGATTAATATTTTCAGCTAAAAATTGTGATAAAAATTTATTTAGTTTTTCATCTTGGAATTCATTCCACCATATTTCAGATATGTTAATTGCGATAGGAGTTTCTATGCTCCAATTTTCTGGAATATTATCTACTACTCCTTCAGGTTCAATTGCTGCTCTACTAGCACAAGAACTCAGAGCTAGTATTAATAGAATTGCTAAAGAATAATACCTCATATTTATTTTGCCATTAAATATTCAGATATTTTAAATAAAACAATAAGACTAACGGCCCAACTAATACTAATAATGAAATAATTAATATCTCCACCTGAAATAGTTGCTGCATTAATTTTTTCACCACCCATATAAGCTAGCGGTGCTAATAATCCATAAAATCCAATAAGAAGATATTTGCCTCTTAGTCTATTCATGGCATGATTAATTTGTGCAGAAAATCCCGCCCACATACATAATATCCATATTGGAGCAAGATGTGGAATAGAAGCGATATTCCCATTATAGGATACCACGCCAAAAAAAGAAAAGCTTGAATCGACAATAACACCCATAAGAACTGCTATTAAGATTAATTGGATTTCTTCCTTTAAATGGTCTGTAACAATCATAAAGTGTAAGTATAAAAATACAAGTGTAGGTAATAATGCCAGCGCAGTTATGCCTTGAGCTCCACTGTAAACGCAGCAAAGCCATACAATTGAAAAGCCAAAATAGTTAATGGCAACGTTAGTATGAGATAATATATATTTAATCATAATTTTTTATTATTAGCCATTCAATTTGATGATCAAGCATCAAAGAAGTAACATTATTTATTATTATTAAATTTATCCTGAATAATCTGAAATCTGAAGCTAAAGATTTTCTTCAATTGAGGTTTAATAAATAGAGGATGTACAATACTTCTAAAAGCTTCTAATGGCAATGCATAGGTAATTTCATCAACAATGTTGATTCCGCCTTCGACAGGTTCAAACGAATGCTTATGATGCCAGTAGCTGTAAGGACCTTTGAGCTGTTCATCGACAAAAAATTCATTTATCTTATAGCTAGTTATCATGGTTCTCCACCTGGCTGGAATACCCATTATATTAACAGTATAATCAATAATTGCTCCTTCTTTCATTTCTACAGGCTTAGGAGTCATAATATGAAATCCCATAGCTGGAGGGGTAATTTTTTCAAGATTTTCTGGCCTTGAAAAAAAGTCAAATACCGTATCCATATCACTTGGAACAAATTGTTCTTTTTTAAAAGTATAAACTTTTGGTTTTCTTAAGAATGATAAAATTAATACTAAGAAAAGTATTAACCCTGTTGCTAGTATAATTGAAATTATTGTCATTTAGTTTCCCCCTTGAAAAGTGGCTCGAGAGGGAATTGAACCCCCGACACAAGGATTTTCAATCCTCTGCTCTACCAACTGAGCTATCGAGCCTTTAAAAAAGTTTAAAAAAATACACATTATAAGTTATTTAAAAAACACATAAATATTTATTAGTTTCAGGAATGAAAAATATTATTATTTCTTCTTCAAATAAGCATAAGATATCTGAAATCATTACAACAATTAAGCCTCTTTTCAATGAAATATATTCATTGAGTGATTTTCCTGATATAGGAGATATAAAAGAAGATGGAACTTCTATCGTCGAAAACTCGTTTATTAAATCAAGGGTAGCATTTAATCACACTAAACTTCCCTCTATGGCAGATGATACTGTGCTGGAAGTTGATCATTTAATGGGAGATCCTGGGATTTATACTGCAAGATATGCAGGAGAGAACGCTACATATGAAGAAAATATGGATAAGCTTTTAAAAAATCTTACAGGTGTTCCGTGGGAACAAAGAACGGCTAGATTTAAAACTGTCGTTACTTATGTTGATGGAGAACATGATTTTTTTGTCGAAGGATGTTTAGAAGGAAAAATTTTAGACTCAAAACAGGGAGACCTGGGATTTGGTTATGACCCAATCTTTTATGCATCAGCTCAAAATATGTCTTTGGGAGATATGGGATCAGAACAAAAAAATCAAATCAGCCATCGAGGAATAGCAATCCAGAAATTTGCAGATAAAATAAAAAGATTAATGTATGCATAGAGTTTACTTCAGTATCATCTTTTTTTTATCTCCACTACTAGGATTTGACCACCTTATAACTGATAATATTGTTACTAATCCTTTTTATAAAAAACAATCAGCAAACTTTTGCTTGAATGACTTTTCCAATTATCCCATTGGAATTTTTAAAAACACACAATCTTTAAATGAATATAATGTTCAGTTAAATAATGATTCTAATACAATATCAATTAGCGAGTCTGCTTTAGACTATCAAAGTCTAATCCCCTATGTTGCTTCTTTAGACAGCTACCTAAAAGATTTATATATCAATAATCAAAAATATAATTTTAGTGAACCTTTTAGTTTATCAGCCTCAGATACAACGATTGCAAGTAATAAAGGTAGATATCTTGAAGTTGCCGACTTTGATTTAGGTGCACTGGGTAGGGCCTCACTGAGAGTCCAAGGTAATATTAATCTGTCTGGTAAATTGGTTAATCAAGATCAGGAGCTTGTTAGGTCGTCTTATAAAGAGCAAGAAAAAACAAACTTCAAATTTGACCAAAAGCAGCAATTGAATGTTCAAGGAAAGGTAGGAGAAAAAATTACGGTGTCCTTAGATCAGAACTCAGAAAGAGATTTTGATTGGGAAAACACTATTCGCGTTGATTACGATGGAGAAGAAGATGATATTTTACAAAAACTTGAGATAGGAAATATTGCATTAACATTGCCTTCTACTGAGTTTGTAACCTTTTCAGGCCAAAATAAAGGCTTATTTGGAATTAAGGCACTTACACAATTAGGGCCATTAAATATTACTAGTATAGCATCACTTGAAAGGACTAAGAAACAGTCCGAAAAATATAAAGGTACTTCAGAAGTAAAAACTAATCAAATACAGGATTATGATTATAGGAAAAATCTATACTTTTTTATTCATGAATGGTTTAGAAATGGATCAACTGATATTATTTCAGATAATGGTTTTCAAGTTAATATACCCTCTTATTATCCTTTAAATAATGGACTACATAATATCGGAAATGTGATAATTAAAAATTTTGAGCTATATAAAATTGATGCATCTAATAACCCACAAGCAGATGCTGGTACAGCATATATTGATCCCAATGATATCACCTACTATAATGATAGTAGCAAAGAGGGAGCATTTATCAAATTAGAACGAGGATCTGACTATGCAATTAATGAAGATTTAGGTTTTATAAGAATGCAAAATACCCTGCAAAATGAAATTATAGGAGCACATTTTGAGTTAGCAGATAGAACAACTGGAGAAATTATTCTTAAGGTTGGTGCTAATATAGTAGACGATGGCAGTGAAACATTAGTATTGAAGATGTTAAAAGCACAGTCATCACACCCAAATCATCCAACATGGGATTTAATGTTTAAAAATGTGTATTCTCTTGGAGCTACTAATATTGATCAAGCTAGTTTACAAGTTAGTATTCAAGATAATTTTTCTACACCAGTTAGCGATAGAACCAGTTCTGGAGCAACCTTTTTGAATTTATTTGGATTAGATGATCTTAATCAAGCTGGAGCACCGACTCCAGATGAAGTTATTGATTTAAATAACCCTAATATTGTAAATCTTAAGACAGGTGAAGTTCATCTGCCTGCATTATTGCCTTTCGTATCAAGCAATAACTTAGATGGTGGAAATGATAACAGCACTTTGGACCCTTTATTACAGCAAGGAAAAATGTATACAAGTACTAACCGAACGGAGTACACAGGAGATTCTCGATTTACTATTGCTGCAGATTATACCAATCCAAAATCTACTATCAATTTAGGATTTACACTAGTTGAGGGAAGTGAAGAAATTTATTCCAATGGAGATAAGCTTGAGAGAGGCCAAGATTATCAGATTGATTATTTTTCGGGAATGATTATGTTAACAGGTAATATTGATCCAAATGCTGAACTCGAAATTGTCTATGATAAACATGATCTTGTAACCTTCGATAGAAAGATTATGGTTGGTTCTAGGGCACAAATAGATTTTGATGAAAACTCTTTTTTAGGTTTGACAGCCCTTTATTACAAGCAAGATATTGTTAATAAAAAAGTAGAAGTAGGTTTTGAGCCTATCCAAAACTTTATTTGGGATATCAATGGTCGCTACGAAAAAGATCTAGAGAATCTATCTGCTTCTATTAATAAGTTAGAGATGTTTAATGCCGAAAAATTATCTCGATTTACTTTTGAAGGAGAAATTGCACAAGTACTTCCTAATCCAAATTCTATATCAAATGCTGGCACAGGCGACAGTGGTGGAGTAGCATATATTGATGATTTTGAAGGATCAAAAAGAGTAACCAGTCCTTCAGTGTTAAGAAGGTTTTGGAACATCTCCTCTGCACCATTGAATCTTGAAACTAGTGAGCCATTCAATCAGAGAAATAGAGCTAGAATGCATTGGTATAATCCTTATTCGCAGGTATTAACTAATAATATTTGGCCCAATATATCTACATCTCAAAGAGCTCAGAACCTAACGACTGATATTTTAGTATTAGATTATGAGCCAAAAGAATATCAAGAAAGTGTTGATCCTGATTCAGTATGGGCTGGCGTTGTAACGCCAATGTTTATAGGAGATTATGATCAAACAAGAAGTAGATTTTTTGAAATTTGGTTACGAGGAGAAGAGGGAAATTTAACAGTAGATTTAGGCAAAATTAGTGAAGACTACAATGGAGATGGTTCTCTTAATAACGAAGATGTTCCGGATGCCGGTTTAGCACTGGGTAATGGATTCTTGGAAGATAACGAAGATACCGGCCTGGATGGATGTTTTGATAATTTTGAGGATGGTTGGGGCGAGTGTTTGAATACAGAAAATGGACTAAGCTATGCAGATTACTTATCTAGCGGAGAAATAACTATTATTAATGCTTCTTCGGATGTAGATGCTAATGACCCTAATGGTGATAATTGGGATTATACTGAAGGAAGTTCAGACTATACAAAAGTTAATGGTACAGAAGGAAATGGTACTGGCGATAAAATTCAATCTGGCGGTAAATATCCTGATAGCGAAGATTTAGATCAATCAGGTTTCTTAGATCGAACTAATGACTATTTTACCAAAACTATTTCTCTAAATGACAGTACTTATGTGGCAGGATCCACTATAGTAGATGGAATAGAGACAGGTTGGAAGTTAATTAGAATACCTTTAAGCCATTTTGATCAAGTCCAAGATATTACATTAAGTGAAATTAAGTACGTTAGACTTGTAGTCTCCGGTATTGATCAGCCATCAACTCTAGAAATTGCTAAAATGGAGTTAGTAGGAAATGCATGGGAAGAAATGGGGACTTCATTTGTTGATCAAGAAGAATATACAGTGCAAGATAGTACATTTTTAGTTACAGTAGTAAACGATGAAGATAATCCTGACTATATACCGCCCAAAGGTGTTTTTGGAGAATTTGATCAAATAAATAAAATACGTTCTAAGGAACAATCTCTAGTACTCAAGTTTGAAAATTTAGATCCAAATGTTAAAGGCGCCGCAAAGAAAATTTTATCATCTATGACCTCACAGCAAGGACAGAGTTTTTTAATGTATGATCAGATGAAGATGTTTGTTTATGGAGATAGTCCAAATGTATCTGAAAATAATACCGACCTAAGATTTTTCATACAGTTTGGTACTGGAGATGAATATTATAAATTGACTAAGCCAATATACGATAGTTGGGATGAAGATCAGGAAAGGAATGCAATAGATCTTGATCTAAATTGGCTTACAGGATTGAAAAATGTCGATCAAGATTCAATTGAAAAAATTAATGTTAATGATACATTTACTGATTCTCTTGATTATAAAAGATATGAATTCATGGATGAAAATAATGAGGAATATAAAAAAGTCGAGATTATAGGAAACCCTTCTTTATCTCGATTACAGTATTTTGTTGTTGGAGTAGAGAATAATACAGACCATCCAATTTCAGGTGAAATTTGGTTAGACGAGCTTCGATTAAGTGGAGTTAAAAAAGAGCAAGGAACTGCAGTAAGACTAAAATCTGAATTTAACTTATCGGACTTCAATAAGAGTTCTATATCGTACAGTAAAAAAGATGCAGATTTCCATATTCTTCAAGAAAGGATTGGAACAAACACTACTGCTGAAAACTTAATATTTACAAACAATATGCAGCTAGGAAGTTTATTTCCTCAAAAATTTGGCATTTCATTCCCCTTAAATATGACATACAATATGCAAAATAATGCTCCTAAATTTTTTCCAGGTACTGATATTAGAACAAATGGCGCAACTCCAGATTCTATTGTAGTAAAGTCATCTACAGTGAGTTTTAATGGTAAGATTTCTAAGCAAATTAAATCAGAAAATCCTTTTGTTAAATATACTATAGATAATCTTAGCGCATCATTTAATGCATCGAATCAAAATAAATCTAATGAGATTATGAAATCTGTTGATACTCAACGACTAACTACAAATCTAGATTATAATTTAAGATTCCCGAGCGATAACTATATTGAAGCATTCAAGTGGATGGCTAAAGTACCACTTATAGGAGAAAAGGTTAGCGATACAAAGTTTTTCTATACTCCAACATCTCTTGCTACCGGATTTAGAGTGAATCGTAGCTTGACTGAGAAGCAATCAAGATCTAGTACAGACTTGATTGATGATTTTAATTTAGGTTTAGATAGAAAATTTAGTATTAATTATAAAATTTTTGATAATACCCAATTTAATTATAACAAAAATATTAAAAGCGACATGTCAGAGTATAGAGATAAAGTATTAGATAATTTAAAAATAGGAAGAGTAACGAGTAGTACTGAATCTTTAGGGTCAACATTTACTCCTCAATGGATAAGTTGGATTAAACCAAATTTTGCATATAACACAAACTATTCATGGAATAAGCCTTTATCTAGCGTTATTGATGGAGCAAATATATCAGCAGTGAAGAATACTGCTATAAACTTCTCTTTATCTGGTACGGAAATTATTGAAACATTTTATACCCCAGCATCTAAAAGAAAAGCAATAACTCCAACTACTAGATCTAGATCTGCTTCTGGTCTTTCAAGAGGAGAAAGTGATGCATCCGATAAAGGTAAAGATAATATTGATCTTTCAAAGGATGATTCGACTAAGAAAAAAGAAAAAAAGAAGCTTGAGAATAGTTTTGTTTTAGAGAGAATTTATCAGATGTCTAAAAAAGTCGAACCTCTTAGTATTTCGATTAATACTACCACCAATAGAACTGCAAATGGTGTTAGTGGAGACGTACCACTAAGCTATCGATTTGGACTAAGAGATAGTCATGGCTTAGAAAGTGCACCAGAAGTAGGTTTAAATACAGGCGCAGAAGATATTAAAAAATCTTTATCAATCAGAACGGGTGTTCGCTTTAATCCAAGTAGCTCATTAAATATATCATTCTCAGAAAGTATTTCATCTAATATTAACGGATATAATATTGATACTCGATCTACAAATAGAGATTATTTAGCGTATGGTAAGCACTTATCAAGTGGGATGCCTTTTTCTAATTGGTCTTTACGTATTGGAGGATTAGAAAAGATAAAATTTGTTTCTCCTTATGTACAATCATTGTCTTTAGAGCATGCATTTAGCGGAAAAGAAAACTTATCATGGAAGTTCAATGATGACAGTGTTGGAGCAATTGATTTATTCAGTATATCATCATTTGCAAATGACAATGATAACAATAGACAGTTTTCACGCATATCTCGTAGTTTTACTCCATTATTAGGAATCACTACATCTTTCAGAAATGGGATATCAACAAATATTAGAACAAATATTACTCATACTTTAGATGAGGTTGCGAATGGCTTAACCTATGTATCTGATAATAGTATTCTAGCTAGTATTACCTACAATTTTTCAAAAGGAATTAGATTTTCCTTACCATTTACAGAACGAAATGTATATTTAAAGAATAATATGAATATCACATTAAACTTTGATGTTAGTCAGAAAAAAGAAGAAGGATCAAAAGATAAGATTAATTTTGCTGAACAAAATTTCACAAATTCAAGAAAGAGTGTTTTGCGCGTAACTTATACTTTAACAGATGACGTTACAGGAAGCTTATTTTATGAATATCGTGAAAATGATACTAGATTAACTGGCCGTAGAATTGATCGTGACTTTGGAATAAATCTAAATGTGGCAATTAGAGGATAAAATGAAAAGAATATTTCCCTTAATTTTAGTTATATTTTTTGGTTGTAGTGCTCCATCTAAGAAGTCTATAGATATTCCTAATTTTAACTCAAGCAAAGCATTTACATATCTAGTCAAGCAATGTGAATTTGGTCCAAGAAATCCAGGCTCATCTGGCCATTTAGAGTTTAGTAATTATTTAGAAGACTTTTTAAATCAGTTAGAAGGAAACATAATTATTCAAGAATTTATTTATACAGAACCTATAACCGACATGGAAAGAAATGGTAAAAATTTTATTATTCAGTTTAACGAAGAAGCTGAATATCGTTTATTGCTTGGAGCGCACTGGGATACAAGATCTTTATCTGATCAAGATGAGGTAGTAGAGAACCAAAGTCTACCAGTTCTTGGAGCTAATGATGGAGCAAGCGGTACATCAGTTTTGATGGAGTTGTCCACTATAATTTCAGAAAAAAATCCAGATATCGGTATTGATATTGTATTTTTTGATGCTGAAGATGGAGGCTTTGCTGGCCAACCAGAAACATTTGCATTGGGATCAAAATATTTTGCTGAAAACCTACCTATTGCAAAACCAAATTTTGCAATCATAGTAGATATGGTTGGAGATAAAAACTTAACTATTCCTATTGAAAGAATTTCATATAACATAGCTCCAAAAAAAGTGAAAGAGATTTGGAATCTAGCAGAAGAATTATCGTTGCCAGCTTTCAAGAAAACAATTGCACAAGAAATCTATGATGATCATGTACCATTATGGGAAATAGCAGAAATCCCAGCTATTGATATTATTGACTTTCAATATCCAAATATGTTTTATAATCATTGGCATACTCAAAGTGATACCCCAGAAAATTGTTCATCACAAAGCTTAGGACAAGTTGGTAATTTATTAGTAAATTATATTTATGGTTCAGTTCACAAATAAACTATTTATCATTTTAGTACTAGCAATCATTGCATGTGGCGGCGGCGGTAGTCCCTCTTCTCCTACAGACTCTGGCGATGGAACAGACCCTGGTGATGGAACAGATCCTTATAGTTTTCCAAATGCAACTAATCTAGATCAATTGAGTCAAATAGAGATTGTTACATGGAATATTAGACAGTTTCCACAGCACAGTACAACAAAGAGCTATGTTAAAAGTCTTTTAGAGGCATGGAATGCTGATATATATTTATTCCAAGAGATTTCGAGTGAATCTGAGTTAATTAGTATGGTGAACTCAATGAACGACTACTCTTATGTATTAGACGAAGAATCTGGAAATTTGGGATTTGCATTAGTCTATAAAAACAGTACTGTTACTTTCAATTCTAAAAATGAGCTATGGGCAGATACTTCCAACAGCAATGATGGAGACTCAGACTATGAAAATAATGCTCAATATCAATTTGCTAGTCGCCCACCAATGGAAAATTATATTACATGGACAGACGGAACTAAATCAATGGATTTATATGTAATGGATGTTCATTACAAATGTTGTGGAGATGATACTTATGACAATAATGATCCTTCGGACGAGACTAATAGAAGGCATCATGCCAGCTTATTATTAACAGATTATGTAATTAATAATCGAGCATCAGATAATGTTATTATTGTAGGTGATTTTAATAATACAGGCTCTCAATCAGTGGATAATCCATCAATTAGTCCTTTTACTGACCCCAACATTGCTTCTTCAACAAATTTTCTGATGGTAGACGAAGATATTCTTACAGGACCAAGTAGCGGATTTTCATGGCAAGGATGGACTAGTTCATATTCAGCGGCACATTTTGATCATATAATTATTAATCAACCCCTGTTTCAATATGGTAGTACAACAACAACTGGTGTGATTGCTTTGCCAACAGAAACCAATACTGCTGCTACAACTGTTGCTAACAGAATATCTGATCACCAGCCAGTATTTATGCGATTTTATCCTTAATTAATATTTTGATTAAGAATTTAAGATTAGTATTCCTATTTTCTATTATAAGCCTCTTGACAGCTCAAGACTTTAGTAAAATTGATATTGATTTAGATAGCTTAGCATTTCAAAAAACTATTATTCCTCTTAAAGAATTAAATAATACTTTCCCAAAAAATATAGATGTGCTATCACGATTATCAGCGGCGCATCATTTTTTATCAGAACAAACCAATGACAAAAAAATAGAAAAATTGAATACAGACAAGGCTTTAAAGTACATAACTGAGGCCATGTCAATTGACTCTACCAATGCAGAGGTTCATAAGTGGTATGCAGTATCGTTCGGAAAGAGCGTTGAGAATCAAAGTATTAGAAAACAGATTGAAAGCTCAAAGATCATTGAATTTCATTGTTTGCAAGCAATTCAGAAACTTCCGAATGATCCTTTTTGTTATAATATAATGGGCCAATGGCATTATCGTCTTGCTGATATCAGCTCATTTTCAAGGAGACTAGCTAAAATGATATTTGAAGAACCTCCAAAAGGTTCTCTTGAGATGTCAGAATATTTTCTTAAGAAAAGCTTAGAGTTAGAGCCCAATTATATTGGTACATACTATTGGCTGGGAAAGACATATAAAAAGATGGATAAAAAAGATGAAGCAATACGACTATTTCAAGAAGCCATTGATTTACCTAGGCCTTATAAAAGAGAGGAGTTAATGTATGAAGAAATTATAAAGCAGTTAAAAAATAAATCTTAAAACATTTTAAGTTTTTTCACTTTTTTATAATCTTCAGGAAGATCAAACATAGTTGGAAGAGAATCTGTGGGAGCATATACGTTTAAATTATATTCAAAGCTACCTTCTTCATCGCTAAACACTGCTTTAACGATAATTACATCTTGATCGATTCCTATTTCAGAAAAATTACCATCGAAATTTATCCAGTTTCTTTCAAATTCATCAATCCTACTTTGCATAGATTTAACAATAATAGATTTTCTAGCTGTACTTGTAACCCATACATTTTGATTGCTATTATCACCTTCGCTTAATGTTACTTTATAAGATTCAAAACCATTAACTAGCTCTAAGTTATCAGATATTATTGGAATAAAACTTTCTTCTTCAGGATTACCGTCTTCTTGATTTTCATTTTCAGATTCATTTTCTGACTCAGATTCTTTTTCTTCTAAAATTTGAGACAATAACTTTTTGGTAAAACGATTTTTTTTATGATTTATATTTATGATAGTAGAATCTTGAAATGAAATAATAGTCCCATTTTCTAAATCTCTGCTCATTAACCGGGCCAATCCTTTTCCTTTAAATGAAAAATCTATTTTTGAATAGTAAGTATTTTCAGAGAAGTGTTTATAAACAGAAGATTCCATAGAGCCCATCTTAAAAGAAGCTTTGGTAGTTTCTTCAGTAATAAAGCCGGATTGAGCAAAAAGATTGGGTGATATTAATAATGAAAAAATTAGAAGAGATAGATTATTCTTCAAATGTATTAAAGTCCAGTTTCTTGAACTGTCTTTTTAACTTCTGAAAGAGTATTATCAAGAGCATTTTTTTCATCATCATTTAAATCGAATGTTAAAATATTTTCAACGCCATCAGCTCCAATAACAGTTGGAACACCAATAAAATATCCATCTACATTAAATTCACCTTCGCAGAGTGATGCGCATGGGATTACTCTTTTTTTATCTTTGACAAAGCTTTCAATCATTTCTACTGCTGATTGTGCAGGGGCATAAAATGCCGATCCTTTTCCAAACAATTTTACTAGTTCTCCGCCACCAAAACGAGTTCGGTCTTCAATTGCTTTAATTGTATCAGTATCTAATAGTGATGTTAGTGGGACACCTCCTACAGTTGCTAAGCGACTTACAGGAACCATCGTATCTCCATGTCCACCAAGAACCATGCATGTAACATCTTGAGAAGAAAGATTCGTTGCTTCTGCAATAAATGATCTGAATCTAGCACTATCAAGTGCTCCAGCCATACCAACAACTTTATTCTTAGAAAATCCTGATACTTTATAAAAAGCATATACCATTGCATCTAAAGGATTTGAAACAACAATTACAAAAGCATTAGGAGCATGAAGCTTTACTTGCTCAGCAACATTTGTCATAATATCTAAATTTTTCTTTAATAAATCTTCACGATCCATTCCAGGCTGTCTTGGAAATCCTGCAGTAATAACAATGACATCGGAATCCTTAATTGCTGCAAAATCTGATGAACCACTTAATTTGGCATCGTAGCCGTCAAGTGGGAGAAGTTGTGATATGTCTAAAGCTTTTCCTTTAATAAAGTTTTCAGCTTGAGGGATGTCTATGATGACAATGTCACCTAATTCTTTTTGAGCGGAGAGTAGAGCAATATTACCACCGACTTGACCACCTCCGATTAACGCTATTTTTGGTCTAGCCATTTTTAATTTTGTTCGACGACACTAACAAAGGTTGTTTTGCCTTTTTTACTGAACTTAACTAAGCCGGGTGATGTAGCGAATAGAGTATCATCATTTCCTCTTTTAACATTTCGTCCAGGATGTACTTTAGTACCTCTTTGTCTGATAATAATACCGCCTGATAAAATTAGTTGTCCGTCAGACATTTTAACACCTAATCTTTGTGCATTAGAATCTCTTCCGTTCCTTGAACTACCTTGTCCTTTTTTATGAGCCATGAGTCCCTACCTTTTATTTTTTCTTGTCAGCAACTGTTTTCTTAGCTGCTGGTTTCTTTTTTGGGGCAGCTGCTTTAGTAGTTTTTGCTGCTGCTTTTGCTTTTGTTCCAGTAATTGATTGAATTTCAAGCATAGTTAGATCTTGACGGTGACCATTTTTTCTTTGGTAACCTTTTCTTCTTTTCTTTTTGATAATTGTAACTTTATTAGCTTTTTTATGCTCAAGAACTTTAGCGCTAACTTTATATGAGTCCAATTCTTTAGGATTAAATATATTTGTATCTTTGTCTGATATCGCTTTTACGTTATCAAATTTCAAGGTCTTACCTACAGCAATATCTATCTTAGAATCTACTAAGAGTGTATCGCCTTTAGCGACTTTATACTGTTTTCCATATATTTCTACAATTGCAAACATAAGCTTGGGAACTTAATAGCTAAATTATTGGTTATCAAGTACCTATTTCATGAGTTATATCTGTAGGATCTGACATCCTAGTAAAGCGGAACACATTTTTGCCCATTGCAATATCATCAATTACTTTTAGATATACAAAATTCTTCCACATTAAACTTATATAATCTCTCTTTTTTTCTTCTTTTAAATATCGGGCAATTTCAGGGTTAAGATAAAGCTTCAATCTAAGATCTTTATTTTTTTGCTTGTAGTCACGTAACCAGTAGTCAATTCTTGTTAAAAGAGTATCTTTAGATATAATTCTTCCATCTCCATTGCAGGTATCACAGCATTCGGTTAATGAGTCGATAATACTCAACCCAGTTCTTTCTCTCGTCATTTCAAGCACTCCAAATTCTGAAATCTCTGATACAGCTACCTTTGCTCTATCCTTCCTTAGTTCTTTTTTCATTTCAAGATATACTTTTTTTCTATTGTCTGCTGAAACCATATCAATGAAATCAATCAATACTAGTCCAGACAAATGTCGTAATCTTAATTGAGCAGCTACTTCTTTTGCAGCTTCTAAATTTATTTTTAAAGAATTTTCTTCATGTCCTTTCTTACCGACAAATTTTCCACTATTAACATCTATTACAACCATTGCTTCAGTTCTTTCAATAATAAGATATGCTCCACTTTTGAGCCACGCCTTATTTCTCAATAGCTTGATCATTGAGTTATCAATACCTGTTTGTTTAAACAGAGGTGTTCTTTTGCGATAATGCTCTAGAGTGTCTCCAATGTCTAGTGCGTCATCCTTAACCATTTTCTGTATTTTTTTATAATCATCTTTAGAGTCAACAACAATTTTCTCAACCTTATCACTTATTAAGTCCCTTAATACACTTGATGTCATCTCAAGGTCATTATGAACAAGGGCTGGAGCCTCACTTTTTTCTGCTAGCTTCATTAATCCGTTATATTTTTTTTCTAAATTTGCGTAGTCATTTTGAATTTGTTGATCAGTTTTCCCTTCAGCAACAGTGCGTATAATAATTCCTAATCCATGTTTCTTCATATCAAATGCAATCTTTTTTAATCTTCTTCTTTCATAACGATCCTGCATTTTTTTCGATACGCCTACATATTTTGATTTAGGAATTAGTACAATAAAACGTCCTGCAATCGAAAGATTTGTAGTTACTCTAGCACCCTTATTATCAAAAGGTTCTTTAATTACTTGAACGATAATTTCCTGTCCAGGAGACAATAAAACATTAATTTCTTTCGAATTTTTAGATTTAGGTTTTCGATCTGCAATTAATTCAGGATCTGAAATTTCAGAGAATGGTAAAAATGCATTATTGCCTTCACCTATATTAACAAATGCAGCCTGCATTCCAGGAATTACATTTTCAACAACACCTTTATAGATATTGCCAACAGTCCTTTCTTTTGATTCTTTATCAACATGGAGTTCGGCAAGTGTGCCATTTTCTTTGACAGCTATCCTTGTCTCTCCTACACCTTTACTGATGTAAATTTCTTTTTTCATAAAAGCCTTACTTTCATTTGAGCTACATATATTTACGTAGCACATAATTTAATTTTCTATGAAAGAGAGGAGAGAATACTAGGTATAAAAAAATTTATTAGTTTAAAATTATAAAAATAAAAAAAATAGTTAGTTTTTAATTTCTACCCTCAATTTCAAACTAATTTAGCGATTTTTAGCTTTATAATACATATAATCTGATAATTATGTTTAGCGAAGAATTAATTGCAGGAAAAGTAGCGGCAAGAAATGCTGGAAAAATTTTAATGAAATATTTTTCTGATTCGGATAAAAAGGTAAAATATAAGAGCTTCAATAATCCAGTTACTATTGCTGACCACGAAGCAGATCAATATATCGCAGATTTCATTGGAGGAGAATTTCCAGATGACGGATGGCTTTCAGAAGAAACAGTGGATACACCAGAAAGGCTAAATAAGTCTCGTGTATGGATTGTAGACCCGCTCGACGGAACAAAAGAATTTATCGAGGGAGTTCCCCATTTTTCTGTTAGTATTGCATTAGTTGAGGATGGATATCCAGTCGTGGGTGTCATTTATAATCCTTACACAAAAGAAATGTTTTCTGCTGAAAAAAACAAGGGAGCTGCTTTTAATGGTTCTAAGGTTGTTATATCTCAAAAACAAAAGCTTAATGATTCATCTATTACTGTTAGTAGATCGGAGTATAAAAAAAAGCTTTGGGAAGCTTATAATGACGACTTTGGTTTGATTGAACCTGTTGGCAGTGTTGCTTATAAACTGGGATTAGTTGGAGCTAATAAATATGATATTTTTTCAACACTTGCACCAAAGAATGAGTGGGATATTTGTGCAGGAGATTGTATTGTAAGAGAAGCTGGAGGTTTTGTAAAAACTATTAATGACAAAAATATTATCTACAATCAAAAGAAAACGCTTGTTACAGACCCTATAATTGCTACAAATTCTATATTATTTAATAGCGTTTCAGACCTATTATATTAAATATGAAAGAATAAAATTTTAAAAAATGGAAGTATCTAAATGAAATATATTGGACCAGATTTTTGTAATATCACATCTTTGTTAACGGATGAAGAGCTGTTAATTCAAAAAACAGCAAATCAATTTGTTGCAGAAGAATTCAATCCTATCGTGAATGAGTACTATGAAAAAGGATCGTTTCCCCTCGATTTAATCTCAAAAATGGGAGAATTAGGCTTTTTTGGTGCTACTCTTCCTAAAAAGTATGGAGGAAGTGAAATAACTAGTACTGCATATGGATTAATAATGCAAGAACTCGAAAAAGGAGATTCAGGATTGAGGTCGGTATGCAGTGTCCAAGGTTCATTGGTAATGTTTCCAATTTATCAGTATGGTACCGATAAGCAAAAAGATAAATGGCTCCCTTTATTAGCTGCTGGTAAAGCAGTAGGATGTTTTGGACTTACAGAGTCGAATCATGGTTCAGATCCAGCTGGAATGCTTACAAGAGCAAAAAGAGATGGAGACGACTGGATTATTAATGGATCAAAAATGTGGATTACAAATGGTTCCATCGCAGATATTGCAGTAGTGTGGGCTAGAGATGAAGATGATATTATCCGTGGATTTTTACTAGAGAAAGGAATGGATGGATTTACGTCATCTAATATTCATGGTAAAATGAGCTTACGCGCATCGATAACTTCAGAGTTATTTATGAAAGATGTTAGAGTGTCAGATGCAAATAGATTACCAAATATTGAGGGTTTAAAAGGACCATTATCATGCTTAACTCAGGCTAGATATTCAATTGCCTGGGGAGTGATTGGCGCAGCTATTGATTGTTATGAAGTAGCATTAAGTTACAGTAAAGATAGAAAGCAATTTTCAAAACCAATTGCTGGTTTCCAACTTACACAACAAAAACTGGTATATATGATAGAAGAAATTACTAAGGCTCAATTGCTTGCTCTTCAGCTAGCTAGACTTAAAGATAGCGGAGATTTAGATTTTTCTCATATTTCTCTAGGTAAAAAGAATAATGTCGCAATTGCTAGAAAATGTGCTCAGTTGGGAAGAGAGATTCTTGGTGGAAATGGTATAATGGACGACTACCCAATGATGAGACACATGATGAACTTAGAAACAGTGTATACATATGAAGGAACTCATGAGATACATACACTAATTCTTGGTCAAAAAATTACAGATATTCCTGCTTTTGAATAGCACGGTCGATATTCTCTATAATTAGCTTTAATAGCGCTTCTCGATCGATTTCTTTTCCTACCTCTAAGAATACTGAAGTACTACTTACTTTTGCTCCCATATCAATGGTTTTAATATCAATAGCAGAGTTAACATTTATACCGATACTTAGAGCCTGATATGTTTTATTTTCTAATCCCCTTGATTGAATATTAGACAACAAAATTCCAACTATTTTCTTATTGTTTATGTAGACATCATTGGGAGATTTTACCCTTGCTTTTATACCATATGAAGACAAGACATGTACCATAGCAAAACAGCATTCATCAATAAGTTTTTGTCCAAAATTATTATTGTTTCCTAGTATAATACTAAAAGTTAAATCCTTATAGGGAGTAGAGATCCATTGTTTGCCATGAGTACCCTTACCACTTGTTTGATTATCAGTAATGACTACTTTGCCTTTGTCATTTATTTGACGTTCTTTGTCAAGAGCAATACTTAGAGTCGAATTTATAGACTCTCTATAAATGATAGATTTTGAGCCATTTAGAATCCATTTTGTATCAAAATCTATCCTTTTATAATCTAGCTGCAAGGATCTAGTTTTTTTCTCATCTGAAAAGTAGAACCTGGCTGTAATACACCACTATTATTCTTAATTACTTCGGCATTATCCATATAGATTACTACCCATGCTAATTCATCATTATATATTCTTTCAGCCAAATTCCATGCAGTATCGCCAGACTGAACTGTATATTCAAAAAATTCTAATTCACAATTTTTTGATTGCTCAGCATCTCTTTTTAAGGATAAAAAATGATAAGGATATATTTTATCTGGATCAGGGCCAATTTCTTGCTTATTCCATTCATATATTTCTCTCCACATTGAGGAATCTCCATATTCTCTAGCTGCAATTTTAATTAAATAGTCACCCCTTTTAATCATATATGGCTCGAATACAGTCACTGGCAAGGGCGGTGATTCAGCTTCTTGGATAGTGAAAGTTTCTACAGAAACTTCTTGTTTAACAACCTCTTCACCTTTGTCCGGTGTTTCTTGCACAGCAACTTCATTTCCAACATTTGGTATAGTGCCCGAGCAGCTGAAAAGCATTAAAGTACTAAATAGTAACGTAAATTTTTTATTTTTCATTTTCTTCCTTATTTTTTTCAATAGACTCATATTAATATTATCAATTTTTTTATATAATGTTCCTTATTTTTTTACAATTTATAAGGAATATTCTCCAAACGCTTTTTTTAAAGAAGTAGATATTTCTCCAAGTGTACATTTATGATCACTGCAATCAATAATATACGGTATTAAATTTTCTTTGGTTTTGGCTTTTTCTTCAAGTAATAAAAGAGCGCTAGAGACATCCTTCTCATTACGAGTAGATTTAAATTTTTTGATTATTTCTAGTCTATTTTCTTCTAAATCGGGAATCTTTTTCTGAACGTTAGATTCTTTGCTTATAAATTTATTTACTCCTATTACTATTGCTTTTTTATTGTCTAGATTATTTTGAAATTCAATTGACGACTCAGCAATTTCATTTGGAATAGTACCATTCTGAATTAGTTTTTCAACACCACCTTTTGAAATAATTTCATCAATTTTATTAGTTACTTTTTTTGTGATATCGTTAGTCATATCTTCAATTAAAGAACTGTCACCAATAGGATCAATAAATTCTGGAATACCACTTTCATGAGCTATCACTTGCTGTATTCTCAATGCAGATAAAGCATTTTCTTCTGATGGTAAGCTGAGCGCTTCATCTTTCCCATTTGTATGTATTGATTGCGCTCCTCCTAATACTGCAGCTAAGCTTTGCAATGTTGTTCTAGCAGTATTATTTTCAATTTGCTGTGCTGTTAAAGTGGATCCAGCAGTCTGTACATGAAATCTACAAAGTTGAGATTTTATATTTGTTATTTTAAATCTATCTCGAACAATATGAGCCCATATTTCTCGCGCTGCTCTAAATTTAGCCACTTCTTCGAAAAAATTTCTATGAGAATTAAAGAAGAACGATATTTGCGTTGTTAGTTTTTCGATATCGATACCTGCTGCTTTTGCAGACTCTAAATATGTAATAGCATTAGCAAATGTAAAAGCAAGCTCTTGTATTGCTGTGCTTCCAGCCTCTCTAATATGATATCCTGAAACAGATATAGAGTTCCAATTTGGTAAATTCTCCTGGCAATATTCAAATATATCAGTGGTTAATCTTAAAGACGGAGTAATAGGAAATATATATGTTCCTCTCGCAATATATTCTTTTAGTATATCATTCTGAAGGGTACCTCTTAACTTATTTAAAGAATAACCTCTTTTTTTAGCTAGAGATATATAAAATGCTAATAGTATAGATGCGGTGGAATTTATTGTCATAGATAACGATACTTTTTCTAAATCAATCTTATCAAATAGCGATTCAATATCTTCTGGTGTTGATATCGGTACACCTGATTTGCCTATTTCCCCAGAAGACATGTCATCATCAGAATCGTACCCCATTTGTGTAGGCAGGTCAAAAGCAACAGACAATCCACTTACACCGCTTTCTAATAAAGATAGATATCTTTGATTTGATTCAGACACAGATGAAAATCCTGCGTACTGCCTCATTGTCCATAATCTGTTACGGTACATATCTTTATAAATACCTTTAGTAAATGGGAATTTCCCTAATTTTTTAACTGACATAAGTAGGTTAATTTAATTCTAAAATCAGTATTCTAATTAATGATTTTTAGCTAACATATACTATATGGAATATTCACGAGCAGAAAAAATAATTTATTGGTGGAGATATAAAAACTATTTCATGAATGAATCTGAAAAATATCAGTACTCAGATATTGAAAAAGACTCAATTTTAATTGTACTTCCAGATGGAGAGGTTGCTTTTGATTTAGCAAATCTTTTCTTGGAGAAGATTCAATATAGTGATGCTAAAATTCATTTCTTAATCAAAGATGCTCTAATTAATTTTTATCCTAAAAAAATTAATGAATCAGCAATATTATTTTCTTATAAAGATATCAATTCACTTGGCACGCCAACTCAAGCATTTGTAGAAAAAATTAAAGAGTTGAAGTATGCAAATATGATTGATCTAAACATTAATTTTAGTCGTTTTTCATCTTTTCTTTTAAGGGCTTGCCACCCAAAAGTAAGAATGGGTTTTAATTATGATAATTCAAAAAAATATTATAATGTTATACTTGATACTAATTATCAAAGAGATTTAGAAGGAACATTTAATATGATTCAACAGTTTATTAAAATATGAATGAATATTTAAAAAATATCATAACATCAGATCTTATTTTATTAGATAAGGCCAGTTCTTTTTTAGATAAAGATAAAAACCTCTGGGATTTGATTGCAAGTATCCCTGATTTTTTTATTGATTGTAAATCGTCTGAAATATCTATTGATAATGTGATCATTGATGAAAGTCGAGGTCCAGTTATTATTGATGATACTGCAACTGTAGAGCCTTTTACTGTTTTGAATGGTCCTTTATTTATAGGTAACAATACATTAGTGAAATCTCATTCTACTATTTCAAACACTATTATTAATCATGATTGCAAGGTAAGTGGAGAAGTTCATTCTTGTGTCTTTCAACCATATTCTAATAAGTCTCATGAAGGATTTTTGGGACATAGTTTTATTGGATCATGGGCAAATTTGGGAGCTGGTACAACTACAAGTAATTTGAAGAACAACTACTCATCTATAAAAGTAAAATGGAGTGGTAAGCTAGTAGATACGGGTTCTATATTTTTTGGATCTATTATTGGAGAACATGTTAAAACAGCTATTGGGACAAATCTTAACACTGGAACAGTGATTGAGCTAGGATGCAATATTGTCTCGCAAACATTTCCGCCAAGACATATCCCTGCATTCTCATTATTTTATAAAAATAAGGTGATAAAAACAAAATTTGAAGACTTTTGTGATGTGGCTGAAAAAGCTATGAAAAGAAGAAAAAAAGAACTTTCATCCTCTGAAAAGTCAATCTTAAATAGTATTTACAAAAACTATTGACTCCATACATAACTAATAATACCTTCGAGTCTGTATGGATACTTTCGATTTAAATCAAGTAGATGAGGTTATAAGTCCTTGTTGTGACGAAGAAATAAAAACTTCAGAGATTGGTGCGGCATTAAAGTGTCCTCTCTGTAAAGCTAATCTGAAACAAAGAATATATCTTCCATTCCTAGAGTATTTAATGGAAAATGGTCATGTAGAAAATTTAGACTTTTTTGACCTAGACCTTTATAGTCAGGATAAAGAAAGTTTAGATAGTGAAGACGAAGAATTAGACCTAGATAAGTATGAAACAAAAAAAGATAGTCTTAACATTTATGAAGACGATTCAAAATTTACATCCACTGCTAAACCTTCTGAAACTTCTATTGATGAATCTGCCGTATCAAGCGATTGGACAAAGTTTGCTATGGAAGATTCTGATTCGTAATACTGATTTTTTACTTTACAATACATCAAACTTTCTGTTAAATTGATCAAGAATTAAAATATTTCAGGCTATAAAATTGCGAAAGATTGAAAGACTTTCCCCCGCTTATCAACTTTCTTTTATAGCCTGTTTTTTATTCTTTTTAATTTGCTTCATTACAAGATTAGAATTAATATTGCGTACTAGACCGAGCAGTCGGTTTTAAATATAAAATTTATTATGAAAATAGCAGTACTAACCAAAGCAATTCCAAGTTACGAATCCAGCATTCGTATTGACTCCACATCAAAATGGATTGATGAATCAGTTGTAAACTTTGTTGTGAATGAAAGTGACTCTTATGCATTAGAAGAGGCGTTACAAATTAAAGAAAAACTAGATAATGGAACTGAGGTTGTAGTTGTTACTATGGGCTCTCAGGATAATACATCTAAAGTATTAAAAGATGGATTAGCTAAAGGTGCAGATAGAGCCATTTTTATACATAATGAAGATTCAAATACAGATCCGCTATCAATAGCAAAATTATTTTCTGAAAACTTAAAAGATGAAAACTTTGATCTTATTTTTTCTGGCCTACAATCAGATGATTTAGGTTCTGGACAAACTGGAGTACTTCTTGGAGAGTTATTAGGGATGTCTACTGCTACTTTAGGTATTGAAACAGATATCCAGGATGGTCAAATTAAAATTAAAAGAGAGTTAGAGTCTGGATGGTTTCAGTGGGTAACACTTCCTTTTCCAGCTAGTATATCAATACAATCTGGTATTAATGAACCTCGATATCCTTCTTTAAAAGGAATCATGGGTGCCAAGCGCAAGGAATCAAAAGTAGTAGATGGCCAGCTGTCTGACTCACCTAAACAAAATTTTATGAACCTATTTATTCCTAAGACTGAAAAAGCTACAGAAAAAATTGAAGGCGATGCTGATAGCATAGTTGCTAAGCTTATGGATATATTAAAAAATAAATTAAGAGTAATATGATGATATTAGTTGTACTAGAAAATCAAAGAGGGAATATCCATGCTTTTAGTAAAGAAGCTGTAGCTGCGGGGCAAAGTCTTGCATCAAAACTAGGAATGGATTTATCTGTTTTATGTATGGGAGAAAATGCAAGTACTCTTAAAGAGCAGGCAAGTGATTATAAAGTACAAAATTTGATTCTCGCAGATCATGATATGACAAGTACATACTCAGCTGATGGATACTCAAAAGTTTTATCCGACGTAATTAAAGATTTATCTCCCAAATATGTAATAATGGGACACTCTTATATGGTACGAGATTTCTTACCTAGAGTTAGCGCTAAATTAGATATACCATTTGTAAGTGATATTATATCAGTTACTTATGATGGAGATAGCCCTGTATTTGCGCGACAAGTGTTTAATGCAAAACTTGCTACTAATATCCAATCAGATTCAAGTAGCGAAACAACACTTCTCAGTTTTCAGTCTGCAGCATTTTCTAGCGATAATATAGAATTGGGAGGTTCTGATGCAAAGACTGTCTTTGAAGTAAGTATTAATAGTGACGATATTAAGTCTAGTAGTGAACCAGAATTTCAAGAGTCTGCTTCTGGTGTAGACTTAACTACAGCAGATGTGATTGTATCCGTTGGTAGAGGTATCGAGAGTCAGGATAACATCCCTATGGTCGAGTCCTTGGCAGAAGCGATGGGAGCAGAGCTAGGTTCTTCAAGACCTGTAGTAGATATGGGTTGGTTGCCATCATACAGACAAATTGGAAGTTCAGGACAAGCTGTATCTCCTAATTTATACTTCTCTGTTGGCGTTTCAGGAGCTATTCAACATGTTGTAGGAATGAAAGGTTCAAAGAATATTATTGCAATCAATAAGGATGAAGAAGCTCCTATTTTTGAGATTGCAGACTATGCTGTTGTTGGTGATTTGATGGAAATCGTGCCAAAATTAACAGAAGAACTTAAGAAATAAATTAACTAATATATTTTATGATAAAGTTTTCTCTTCTAGAGCAAATTGTTTTAATCCTTTTTTTATCTTCCGGCCTATCTTTCTTTTTATATCAACTGATTTTACGTCTTAAAATTGTTTTAACAGGTAAATCTGATTTTACTACTGATCAACTTCCAGATCGTTTAAAAAGAGTGTTTGATGAAGTAATCTTACACAAAAAAGTTGCAGGTGGTGGGAGAAAATATGCAGGAATAATGCATGCTCTTGTCATGTATGGATTTATTTTCTTTGGACTCATCACAATCAATCATTTTTTAATGGCATTTGGATTATACCTTTTTAATGATACATTTCGACTCTGGTATTTTAGAATATTGGGAGGTCCTTGGGCCTTTTTCTGCTCATTTGGTATATTAGCATTAGCTTATCGTAGATTTGTTATTAAGCCTAAAGCTTTAGGTAAATTCTCTGCTACATCAGCTGTGGTTACCGTCTTTATTGTTACTTTAATGGTTACATATTTAATTGATGAATTACATTTACTTAAAAATCCAATAGCATATAAAGTAAATTGGTGGATACATTCTGGAGTCATTGGTGGATTCTTATTTCTTATTCCAAAATCAAAGCATATGCATTTAGTTCTTTCACCCTTCAATATTTTTTTAAGACCTTTTGAAATACCAAATCATCCAGCTATACCAATCGATTTAGAAGCATCGGAAGAAGAGCTTGATAATCTATTACTTGATCTATCAAGATTGAGCAAAGACCAAGCATTAGATATTTTTACATGCGTTGAATGTGGAAGATGTACAGATGTATGTCCAGCAAATAGAGGTGGAGGTATATTAGATCCAAAATATCATTTTATATTAGATTTAAAGCAACCCATGTTAGAATCAGGAGATGCAAATGTGGTTGATAAAATCAACGTTGAGGCAGGTTGGGAGTGTACTACATGTCAAGCATGTACAGAAGTTTGTCCTGTAGGAAATCATGTAGAAAAAGCAGATGAGATTAGAAGTTTTCAAGTCTTAGCTGAAGGAGATGTACCTCAAGAGTATCAAAAATTATTACGCAATCTACAAGAAACAGGTAATACCGAAGGAGCGTCATCAAGCGAATTACTTAAACAGTTACCAGCTTATACAAGTGATAAAGAATTAGTGCTCTGGTTAGGCTGTTTTGCTAAACATGCTATGGATCCAAACTTTATAGGCTCTGTAAAGAATTTTACTAAAATCTTAGATTCAGCTGGAGTTACATATGGAGTGCTTAGTAATGAGCAATGTTCTGGAGACCCTGCAAATAAGTTGGGCGACAAACTTACATATCAATTACTAATGGACCAAAATGTTGAAGAATTAAATAAGGTAAAAAATGTGACAACAATGTGCCCACATTGTGTAGTAAATCTTCAAAAAGAATATAGTAAGTACCATGAAATTAAATACGAAGTAAAGCATCATACTCAAGTAATATCAGAGCTATTAGAACAAGGTAAAATTGATATTAATCCAGGCTCTTTGGAAAAAGTAACCTATCATGACCCTTGCAATCTTTCAAGAACTTTAGATGAGGTAAGCGCTCCAAGAAATGCTATAAAAGCAGCTGCACCAGAATTTTTTGAACTAGAGGAAAGTGGTAAAGAAACACTTTGTTGCGGCGCTGGAGGAGCACTTTGGTGGAAGAAAGATAGTGGTGAAGGACGTACTCATTTATTAAGAGCTGAGCAAGTTATTGAATCTAAAACTGATACAGTAGTTACAGGGTGTAATTTTTGTTATGGTATGATGAATCAGGGTGTAGGCCCATTAACTCCAGCCGGTCAAGAACCAATTAAAGTAAAAGATGTAGCCGATATTGTTGCTGAAAACTTATCTTAGTTTTTGCTATAGATTTGAATTGCAGCACACGGCTCACCAAAATAAATCTTCTTTGCATAATTAGAAAGCTTAGCTGATATGATTAAATATGCCCATGTTGGAACAGGTACACTAGCACAACCCTTAATCATTACTTGTTTATCTTTAAATGATTCCCAATTGATAGTTTTTACTTGATTACGGAATTCTTGTTCTTTAATGATTCCATCACTTAAGAAGTCGTCTAATTGTATAGTTTCCATTAGCTTAGAGAAGTAATTGTTTTTTTTAACTTATCAATAAAAAAGTCAATTTCTGAAATATCATTATAGAAATAGAGGCTCAATCTTAAGCATGATGAGATATTTAATTTAGACATCAATGGAGAGCAACAATGCCTCCCAGATCTAAGAGTAATACCTTCATAATCTAGCATTTGACTTATATCTCCAGAGTGGACATTATTTATATTAAAGCAGACAATAGAAATACGATTATCTAAAGGTCCATATATAGTTATATCATTAATTTTGCTTAATTCTTTGAATGCATAATCAGAAAGCATTTCGGTATGAGCTGTAATATTGTTCATCCCTAAATCGTTGATATAGTCTATTGCATGACTTAATCCAATGACTTGAGATGCATTAGGCGATCCAGCTTCAAATTTATATGGTACATCATTCCAAGTAGATCCATCTAATGTAACCTCTTTGATCATTCCGCCACCTGTTTGGTAAGGCTCCATTTTTTCAAGTAAATCTTTTTTACCATATAGTACTCCTACACCAGTTGGTCCTAACATTTTATGACCTGAAAAAGCAAAAAAATCACAATCTAACTCATCAACATTAATTTTAAAATGAGGTGTACTTTGACATCCATCAACCATTACTAATGTTTCATTGTTATGCGCAAGATTGATAATCTCTTTTATAGAGTTAATAGTGCCTAAAACATTAGAAGCGTGAGTGAGTGAAAGCATTTTTACTTTGCTGGTTAGCTTACTTTTCAAGCTATCCATATCTAACGTTCCATCCTCTTGTACAGAAATATAGTCTAATGTTGCTCCAGTTCGCTTAGTAATGACTTGCCATGGAACAATATTAGAGTGATGCTCCATTTCTGTTAATAGTACAATATCACCTTTACTAAGATTAGAATGGCCCCAAGCATCTGCTACTAGATTGATAGCTTCGGTAGCTCCCTTAGTAAATATAATTGATGAACTATCTTTTGATCCAATAAATTGTGCAACTTTATTTCTAGTACCTTCAAAAGCATTAGTTGCTTTTTCCCCTAACTCATAAACACTACGATGTATACTACCATAATAGTTCTTATAGAAGTCGCTTTCTGAATCAATAACAGATAAAGGTTTTAGGCTAGTGGCTGCATTATCAAAGTATATTAAGGGTTTTCCACGATTCTTTTGTTTTAAGATAGGAAATTGATTTTTTATTTTTTCAATATTCATTATAACTAGTAAAGACCGAGTTGTAATTTTGCTGCATCAGACATCATATCTTGGTTCCATTGTGGCTCCCAAACTAATTCAACATCTACGCTCTTTGCTCCGCTCAATGAGGATAATTTTTGTTTAACTTCATCAGCAATCACTGGACCCATACCGCACCCAGGTGCAGTTAAAGTCATTTGTATTGTAATATTTACACCATCTTCTTCTTGTTGAATATCTGTGTTATATACTAAGCCTAAATCAACAATATTTACTGGAATTTCAGGGTCATAACAAGTATGTAATACATTCCAAATTTCTTCTTCATTAGCAAAATTATTGGAATTTATAGATCGCTTTTCTTCCCCAATAGCTTCGCCATCAATACCTTTAACTTGATACATATTTCCCTCAACAATAATAGTATAATTATCTCCTAGAGATTGAGAAATAATGCCAGACATACCCTTTGTTAAAAGAGTTTTTTGCCCATCTGGGACACTGAATACATAAACATCAGTTTGAATTATAAATTCTTTATTCATTTATTAGCTCTTTTTTAATGAACAACAAAGCACCAATGAATCCATTTTGTCTTTGACTAGAAATAGTTGGTCCTATATTGAGCCATTCAAAAATCTTTATAGGTTCATCAAAATCATCAATAAAATCAATAATATTCTTTTTTTCTTCATTATTAAAACCAATCTGTAAAATTTTTAGCAATCCTTTAACTATTGCACTCTCAGAGTCAGCGGTAATAGTTATATCATCGTGATTTTTGAGATTTATCCATGTTTGAGATGTACATGCATGGACTTTATTAGATTCTACTTTTTGTTTTGCATCGATGAGATCAATCTTTTTTCCTAAATCAATTAAGTATACTAATCTATCTTGACCGTCAAGGAAAGAAAATCCATCTCTAATATGAGATAATTTTTCAACTATCTTATCCATCTATCCAATGGTTTAGATTATCTTCTGATAAATTTCGTATATCATCATCAAAAAATTCTTCGAGAATCTCTTTAGCAAATGCTTTTATAAGTATATTATTTGCATCCTGTTCATTGATACCTCTGGCTCTTAAATAAAAAATACTTTCCTTATCTAATGCTCCAGTAGTAGATCCATGTCCACACTTTACATCATCTGCATAAATCTCTAATTGTGGATTAGAATGCGCAGTAGCGCTATTTGATAGTAATAAATTTTTATTTGATTGATTAGAATCAGTTTTCTGAGCGCCTTGTGATACAATTACTTTGCCATTAAACACACAAGTGGCTTGATCATCTAAAATATTACGCACATTCTGAAAACTGATACAATGCTCTGCATTATGATTCATTAAAATATTATTATCCAGATGTTGATCGCCTCTTGCTAGATTTAAGATATTAATTTTAGCTTCAGATCCTTCTTTATTTAAATCTACTTCGATAAAATTTTTATTAAAGTTTGAATTAATATTCATACTATCAATATTTAATAATACGCTTTTTCCTAAATCATAATAATTATATCCTAAGTAGTTGCTTTCTGTTTTATCGTCATAAAGCATGGAGTGATTTAAAATAGTATTATCAGGACATATAAATTTATTAAGATTCAGATTGAAACTACCAGACCCTTCATTAACATCCTTTTCAATTATAGAAATATCATTACCTTCATTTAGCTTAAAGATATTGAATGATGAAATTCTAAGATTTTTGTCAGATTTATTATAGATGTTTATAATCTTAATTGGATTTTCAAATTTAACTCCCTTATGAAATTCAAAATATTTTCCCGTTTTAACAGTAGATAATCCAAGATGAAAAAAAGCTTCTTTCTCAAAATTAGATGATGTGGAGCATATGCTATTATCTTCTAATTCACCTATATCTAATATTGTAATACTGTCTTTATAGATAAAATGATTTAAAGATTCTGTAGCTAGTTCCCCGTTTATAAAACATAATGTATATTTATCACTATATTTTTCAATTGAGAAATTGCTCTGATCTAGATTTTTAGAGCTGTATTTCTTTAAATGGTTACTTGGAGAAAATTTCCAATTTTCAAGTTTTTTTGATGGATAACCTAATGCTTCAAACTTATCATGACTGTCTTGTTGTATTTTTTTTAACATATTTTATTTCGCAAGCCATGCATAGCCATTTTTCTCTACCTCATGTACTAATGTCATATCTCCAGATTTCACAATCTTACCATCAATCATAATATGTACTACATCAGGCTTGATATATTCTAGTAATCTTTGATAGTGGGTAATAATTAAGACAGAATTATCGCCATTCTTAAATTCATTAACACCTTTTGCTACTGTACGCAATGCATCTACATCTAAACCTGAATCAGTTTCGTCTAAAACAGCTAGTTGTGGATTTAGCATTAATAATTGAAGAATTTCACTTTTTTTCTTTTCTCCACCAGAAAATCCATCATTAATTGATCTTTTAAGGAATGAATCATCTAGACCAAGCTCAGATAATATCTTTTTAGCTCTTGTTAGAAATTCAACAGCATCCATCTCTTCTTTTCCATCATGTTTATTTTTTGCATTTAGCGCTGCCCTTAAAAAGTAAGCCATGCTAACTCCAGGTATAGCTACAGGATATTGAAAACATAGAAATAAACCTTGAAGGGCTCTATTTTCAATACTCATTTCTGTGATGTCATCTCCATTCATCTCAATTGAACCGCCATCTACTTCATATGCTTCATTTCCAGCAATGACATTAGCCAATGTACTCTTTCCAGATCCATTACGACCCATAATTACATGAATTTCTCCTTTTGGAATATCTAGATCGATTCCTTTGAGAATATCTTTATCTTCAATAGATGCTTTTAAATTTTTAATTTTGATCATTATTTATCCTACGCTGTTTTCTAATGTTACTTCAATTAATTGTTTTGCTTCTACGGCAAATTCCATTGGTAGTTCTGCAAATACTTCCTTACAAAATCCATTTACAATCATAGATACTGCATCATCAAGATTAATTCCTCTCTGATTACAATAAAATAGTTGGTCCTCACCTATACTTGATGTAGTAGCCTCATGCTCCATTTTTGCAGTTGGATTTTTAACATCAATATAAGGAAAAGTATGTGCTCCACATTTATTGCCAATTAAAATAGAGTCACATTGTGAAAAATTTCGTGCATTCTCTGCATTTTTTAGAATCTTAACTCCACCTCTATAAGTATTTTGACCTTCTCCAGCTGAAATCCCTTTAGAGATAATAGTGCTTTTGGTATTTTTTCCGATATGGATCATCTTTGTTCCAGTATCTGCTTGCTGTTTATTTTTTGTTACTGCTACAGAGTAGAATTCTCCAACACTATTATCACCTTGCATAATTACACTAGGATATTTCCATGTGACAGCAGAACCAGTTTCTACTTGAGTCCAAGAAATCTTAGAGCTATCGCCAACACATTTTCCTCTTTTAGTTACAAAGTTATAAATTCCGCCTTTGCCTTCTTTATCTCCTGCATACCAATTTTGAATAGTTGAATATTTAATAGTTGCATCTTTATGTGCTACTAATTCTACGCATGCTGCATGTAGTTGATTCTCGTCGCGCATAGGAGCAGTACATCCTTCTAAATAGCTAACATGACTACCTTCATCAGCTATAATTAATGTTCTTTCAAATTGACCAGTGTTTGCTGCATTAATTCTAAAGTAAGTAGATAATTCCATTGGACAGCGAACACCCTTAGGTATATAAACAAAAGACCCATCACTAAACACTGCTGAATTTAAGGCAGCAAAGTAGTTATCTGTTCTAGGTATTACTGATCCTAAATATTTTTTAACTAACTCAGGATGATTGATTACTGCTTCGGAGAAAGAACAGAAAATAACTCCATGTTTTGAAAGCTCTTTTTTAAACGTGGTTGCCACTGAAACACTATCAAATACTGCATCTACTGCAACCCCTTCAAGTCTTTTTTGTTCATTGAGGGAAATACCTAATTTATTATATGTTTCAATAATATCTGGATCAACATCATCTAGACTATCATTTTTCTTATATTTAGGAGCTGAATAATAACTCAATGCTTGGTAGTCTACAGGTGTATAATCTACTTGTGCCCATGTAGGCTCTTCCATTTTCTTCCAACTTTCATATGCTTTTAGTCGCCAATCTAGTAGCCATTGTGGCTCTTTTTTTAACTTGGAAAGCTTTGTAATAACTTCTTCATTTAAGCCAGGCTCAAAAGTTGTCTGTTCAATATCAGTTGTGAAACCATATTTATATTCTTGATCCAGAGTTGAATCAATAATTTGTTGATTTTTATCTACCATTATGCTGAAAAGCTAATACCGCAGCCACATGTTCTGTTAGCATTTGGATTAATAACTTTGAATCCTCCGTTTAATAAGTCGTTAGAAAAATCTATCTCACATCCTCTTACATATATCCAACTTTTTACATCGCAGAATATTTGTATGCCATGACTTTCATATACTTTATCAAATTCTTTTTTTTCACCATCAAAAGTAATATTGTATGACATCCCTGAGCAACCACCCGTATCAATTGCAACTCGGATACCTTTCTTTGAAGGCTCTTCGCTTTGCATGATATTTTTGAGTCGTGCTGCAGCTTTTTCTGTAATAGTAATTGGTTGTTCTAGTGATTGATTTTCCATATTAAAAGCCAAGTTTTTGTTTACCTTCCTCAGTCATCATTTCCGGGCTCCAAGGAGGATCAAATGTAATTTCTACATTTATAGTATCCATAAATTTTAATTCCGTAATCTTATTTTTGATATCGTCTATCATATACTGACCCATTGAACATCCTGGGGTAGTTAATGACATAGTAATATCTACGCCAAACTTTTCTTTTGGTTGTTCATATATATTTAAATCATAGATAAGTCCAAGATTCCAAAGGTCTATTGGAAGCTCAGGATCATAACATTGTTTTAATATATTAATTATACTGTTTTTTATATCTTTCATAACAGGAAAAAAATTTAACTCATACAGCTTTGATGTCCTATAATTTTAGAAAATATTTTACTTAATAATTATCAAACGAAATCTTATAGAAATCTAACGTAAAAATTATAGTTTTTTTAATTTCCATAACTAATTGCTTACTTTATTTCCGTAGTGTAAATTGGTGTTCATTTGAAGGAAAAATGAGTAAGAAAGCAAAATTAGAAACAGTAGATAACGTAACGATTCGATTTGCGGGAGATTCCGGAGATGGAATGCAGTTAAGTGGAGGAAGATTTACTCAAACCTCTGCAATTATGGGAAACGACCTAAGTACTTTACCAGACTTTCCTGCTGAAATTCGTGCACCTGCTGGTTCTTTAGCTGGAGTAAGCTCATTTCAAATTCATTTCAGCTCTCAAGAGATTCATACCCCAGGTGAAAAGCCTGATGTATTAGTTGCAATGAATCCAGCAGCTTTAAAAGTACATCTCAAAGATCTTACCCCGGGTGGAGCTTTGATTATAAATAAGAATGCATTTACTACTAAGAATTTAAAATTAGCTGGCTATGACAGCGATCCTACCGAAGATGGTTCATTAGAAGATTATTATTCAACGCATTTTATTGAGATGAGTAAAATGGTAGAGCGCGCCTGTGAAGGAATTGATTTATCACCTAAGTTAATTGATAGAACAAAAAATTTATGTGCATTGGGTGTTTTATTTTGGATGTACGATAGACCTTTAGAGCCTACAATTGATTGGCTTAATAAAAAATTTAAATCTAAACCTGACGTTGTAGAAGCTAATGTAAGAGCATTAAATACAGGATATAATTATGGAGATACTGCTGAAATATTTACTACAAGATATGTAGTAAAAAAAGCAAAATTAGCTCCAGGAAAATATAGAAATATTAATGGAACGCTAGCTACTTGTCTTGGTTTATTAACTGCAGTGGAAAAAAGTAAGTTAAGTCTTACTTTTGCAGGCTATCCTATCACTCCTGCAAGTAACATATTACATACTTTATCTAATTGGAAGAGATTTGGTGTTAAGACTTATCAGGCTGAAGATGAGATTGCAGGCATAGGAGCAGCTCTTGGCGCATCTTATGGAGGATCTTTAGGTGTAACTGCATCTTCGGGTCCAGGAATTGCATTAAAAGGAGAGTTTTTGGGTTTAGCCGTCATTACAGAGCTACCCCTAGTTGTTATTAATGTTCAAAGAGGTGGTCCAAGTACTGGCTTACCTACAAAAACTGAACAATCAGATTTATTCCAAGCAGTATATGGTAGAAATGGTGAAGCACCAATGCCTGTAATTGCAGCAGCTACTCCAGGAGATTGTTATTATACAGCATATGAAGCTTGTAGAATGGCAGTAAAATATATGACTCCAGTTATGATGCTTTCAGATGGATATCTTGTTAACGGTTCAGAGCCTTGGATTATTCCTAACCCAGATAAAATGAACGATTTCGATGCTGGTTTTGTTAAAGAAAATTTAACTGATGAACAATATTTACCGTACAAGCGTAATGAAGAAACACTAGCTAGAGGCTGGGCCATTCCAGGAACTAAAGGATTAGAACATCGCATTGGTGGTATTGAAAAACAAGACGTCACAGGTAATGTTAATTATGACTCCGATAATCATGAAAAGATGGTTCAGATTAGAGCCCAGAAAGTAGCAAATATTGCTAATGAATTGCCACCCACAGAAGTTTTTGGAGAGAAAAAGGGTGATCTACTGATTCTAAGTTGGGGTAGTACACATGGAGCCTGTAAGGCAGCAACAGAATCTCTTCTTGACGAAGATTTAAAAGTAGCACATGTTTCAATTAGGTGGATTAGCCCACTTCCTAAAGACTTAAAAGATATCCTGTCAAATTATAAAAAAATATTAATGCCAGAGATTAATACTGGACAGTTTCGTCAGATGATTCGTGCGGAGTTTTTAGTAGATGCAATTGGGTTGAATGAAGTTCAAGGTAAACCACTAGGAGCCTCTACAATAGTTGCAAAAGCAAAGGAAATTATCAATGAGTGATAAGCCATTATTAAAAAAAGCTGATTTTCAATCAGATCAAGCAATTAGATGGTGTCCGGGTTGTGGAGACTATGCTATATTAGCACAAACGCAAAAAACATTTCCCGAAATTACAGAAAAGAAAGAGAACACTGTTTTTATATCAGGTATTGGATGTTCTAGTAGATTCCCTTATTACATGAACACATTTGGATTTCATACAATTCATGGTAGAGCCCCAACAATTGCAAGTGGATTAAAAATGGCTAATCCAGAATTATCTGTATGGCTAGTTACAGGAGATGGCGATGGATTCTCTATTGGTGGAAATCATATGATTCATTTATTGAGAAGAAATGTAGATATAAATGTTATGCTATTTAATAATAGAATTTATGGATTAACTAAAGGTCAATATTCTCCAACTTCTGAACAAGGTAAGGTAACATATTCTACTCCGATGGGTTCAATAGACTATCCCTTTAAGCCTACAAAGTTAGCACTTGGAGCAGAGGCTTCTTTTGTAGCTAAGACAATCGATAAAGAGCTGAAACATTTACAAGCTATGATTAAAAGAGCAAATTCTCACAAGGGAACCTCATTTATTGAGATTTATCAGAATTGTAATATATTTAATGATGGTGCTTTTTCACATCTAACTGATAGAGATTCAAAAGAAGAGCAATTGCTCCGATTAGAGGATGGAGAACCAATGATTTTTGGCGCAGAAAAAGACAAAGGTATTTACTTAGATGGCACTTCACCTAAAGTCGTGCAAATTGGAAAAGATTATTCTATAGATGATATCGTAGTACATAATGAAAAAGATAGATTTATAGGAGATATGCTAGCCAACTTTACAGCAAGTGAAGAATTTCCAGAGCCAATTGGCGTACTATACTGCAAGGAAAGACCAAGTTATGACGAGCTGATGGAAGCTCAAATGAATGAAGCTCAAAAAGACAGCAAGAAAGCAAAAGGCTTATATGAATTATTAAACGCTGGAGATACTTGGGAGGTAAAATGACAAAATTTAGAACTGAAAAAGACAGTTTGGGAGAAGTCAAAGTTCCTCATAATGCTTATTATGGAGCACAAACTCAAAGGGCTGTTGAAAATTTTGAAATTGGTTGGCCAATGGAATTCAGCCTAATCTTACCATATATAATTATTAAAAAAGCTGCAGCTATGACAAATCATGCGCAGAAAAAATTACCAAAAAAACTATCTGACGCTATAATGAAAGCATGTGATGATATAACTGATCATCCAGAAAAATTCATTGATCAATTTCCTGTACCTGTTTTTCAAACAGGCAGTGGAACACAAACTAATATGAATGTTAATGAGGTAGTAGCTAACAGGGCTAATGAAATATTGGGAGGAAATTTAGGAGAATATAAGTTTGTTCATCCTAACGATCATGTAAACATGTCTCAATCTACCAATGATACATTTCCAACAGCTATTTTAGTTGGGTGTGTTCTTAGCGTAGAAGACAATCTATTGCCTATACTTAGTCTTTTAGAAAAATCATTACAAAAGAAGAGCAGGGAATTCGACAAAATTATAAAAGTAGGTAGAACTCATTTGCAAGATGCTACTCCTATTAAATTAGGACAAGAATTTTCCGGGTATGCTTCAATGATCAGTAATGATATTAAAAGAATTAAGCTTGCAGTAAAAGAGTGCGCAGAGCTTCCAATCGGAGGAACTGCTGTAGGAACAGGCATTAATACCTTAGAAGGATTTGATACATTAGTTTGTAGTTTTATTACAGAAGAAACCGATATTGAGTTTAGTGTATGTACTAATAAATTTGAGCTCCTTTCTTCACAAAATCCATTATCTAATCTATCATCTCAACTTAAAATATGTGCAGGATCTCTTAACAAAATTGCTAACGATATAAGATGGTTAGCTAGTGGGCCTATGGCTGGAATTGGAGAATTAAAGCTTCCATCTAATGAGCCTGGAAGCTCTATTATGCCAGGAAAAGTTAATCCTACACAATGCGAAGCAGTTAATATGGTATATGCACAAATTTTAGGGAATGACTTAACTATTAATTATGCTGGAACTAATGGAAACTTTGAACTGAATACATATAGGCCTATTATTGCATCTTCTATTCATGAATCTATCACTTTACTATCTGAAGTTTCTGAATCTTTTACATTAAATGCCTTAGACGGATTAAAGGCTAATAAGGAAAAAATTAAAGAAAATTTAGATAAATCATTAATGCTTGTAACAGCCTTAAATCCAGTAATTGGATATGAAAAATCTGCAGAGATAGCTAAAAAAGCTTTGAAAGAAAACATTTCACTTAAAGAAAGTGCAAAGAAATTAAAATATCTTTCGGAACAAGAGTTTGATGAAATCGTTAAACCAGAACTAATGGTTTCTCCAAAAAAATATGATTAAATCCTTTCTAACATCTGTTAGAATAATTGCTTACCTGTCTATCTTAGTAATTTTCTATCTTGTTTACCTGTCCAGAGATTTACCTTCTTTAGAGCGCTTAGAAACATTTGATCCTGCAATGCTATCAACTTTATATGATAGAAATGGCGAAGTCATTGGTGAGTTCTATATTCAGAAAAGAGTATTTATTGATATAGAAGATATGCCAGAACACCTAAAGCATGCAGTAATTGCATCAGAAGATAAAAGATTCTATCAGCATTGGGGCGTAGATATGCAAAGCATTGTTCGTGCCGTCATAGTCAATGCTTCTTCAATGAGTTTTAGACAGGGTTTCAGTACTCTTTCCCAACAATTAGCAAGAAATCTTTACAAGGAAGTTGGATTTAAAGATAGCATTACAAGAAAGCTTAAAGAAATGATTACTGCCGTCCAAATTGAAAGGACTTATACAAAAGAAGAAATTTTAGAAATGTATTTAAATACAGTTCACTTTGGTCATGGAACATATGGTGCTGAGTCAGCTGCAAAAAGATATTTTAATAAGAAGGCATCAGAATTAACGATAGGAGAATCTGCAATGCTGATAGGTTTATTGCCATCCCCTGCTAATTATTCTCCACTAAGAAATTTAAATAAAGCCATTGAGAGAAGGTCCATTGTTTTGAAGGTCATGTACAATCAAGACTATATTGGCCACCAAGAGTATATTGAGAACAATAGCATTATCCCTGATAATATTTCATACGAAATTCCAAGAGGTAAAGCACCTTACTTTGCTGAGCATGTAAGAAGAATACTAGAAAAACAAGATGATGAATTAGGTATCAATATTTATCAAGACGGATTAAAAATTCATACAACCTTAGATTACAGACTTCAAAAGATTGCAGAAGATTCTGTAATGAAAACGTTAAGAAAAAACCAGGATGAATTTAATACCCAGCTTTTTCAAGATAATGAGAGATTTTCAAAGTTAGGTTACTTATCAATATTTCCGGAAGATTCTGTGAAGATGATGTTAAATGGTCAGATGAAATTATATGAAGATTTAAGAGAAAATTTACTGGTACAATGTGCATTTATAGCCATAGATAGTAGAAATGGAGAAATCTTAGCAATGATTGGTGGTCGCTCCGATTATTTAGATCAATATAATCGCTCAACTCAAGCTCTGAGACAGCCAGGATCAGTATTTAAGCCATATATTTATACTGCCGCAATAGATAATAATTATCCTCTAACTACGCAACTTCTTAATCAACCTGTTGCCTTGTATCGTAATAATGCTAAAGGCGAAAAAGAAAAATGGACTCCAAGAAACTATGATAATAGTACAGGAGGATTAACAACGCTAAGAGAAGGATTGCGAAGATCATTAAATTTAATCTCTGTTCGTATGGTGCAAGAACTGGTACCTCCTCAGCAGGTAAAAAATATAGCAAAAAGAATGCAAATTAGTTCCTCTATCAGGGCGGTAGATGCAATTGCATTAGGAACATCTGAAGTCAAGCCAATTGAAATTGTTGCTTCATATGCAACCTTTGCTAACAAAGGAATTTATTCTTCTCCAATTGCTATTACAAGAATCGAAGATAAATATGGCCAAGTAATCAAAGAATTTACAAATACCCAAAAAGAAGTATTAAGTCCAGAAACTGCATATATGGTAACAAATTTATTGCAAACAGTTATGGACAAAGGAACCGGCGGAAGCGTTCGATGGAAGTATAAATTTAGACATGCAGCAGGCGGTAAAACTGGTACTACACAAAATTGGAGTGATGCATGGTTTGTTGGATTTACTCCAAGTATTACTGCTGGAGCATGGTTTGGAGTAGATCAATATCCTATCAGCCTTGGTAAAGGTCAGGCAGGTAGTGTAGCAGCCTTACCTGCATGGGCATTATTTATGAAGGAAGCTCACAAAGTATTAGATATACCAAATGAACCTTTTGATATGCCAGAAGGTGTTGTAGAGGTAGAAATTGATTCTGAAACTAAAAAATTACCTACATCCAGAACGAAGAAAACCGAGATAGAAATATTTTTAAAAAGTAATCAGCCTACATCAAATTAGTTTTTCTTATCTGATAAGAATAAGACAATTAATCCAACAATAAACAATACAATATTTGGCATCCACGAACCAATAGCAGGATCTAATAGAGCTCTATCAGCTAATTGTTCTCCCCATATAAGCAGAATATAATATATTAGAAAAAATGCAATACTCAATGCTGATGCAATAGTAATACCACCTTTTCTAACTAATATGCCTAGCGGAGCTCCAACGAGAGTAAATAATATGCATGCTACTGCTAAAGTAAATTTTTTATGGATTTCAACAAGATACTTATTATTATTTTTTTCATAGTTTTCTATAAGAGTAAATTCATTCTGAAATTGTCTCGCATTATTATTTAATGATCTTATCTTCTCTTCTTGTTCATATTTAGCTATAGGGATATCTTGGTTGTACTCTCTTGACTCTGCATTTTTTGGCATGTCATTATTTTTAAGATTTTCAATTTCATCTATGATATTCCCAAGTGTCATTTCATTGTCTGAATTAATACCAATATCTTGTTTAACAGTTATAATTCTCTTTTTAATCTGTTCTATTGAATTTTTATTTTGTTGAATTTTTTCAATCATTGCAGGGACTTTCATTTCACGGTCAGTACGATTAGCTTCACTAGTTCTATTTAAAAGTAGATCATCTATAGAAATAATAATTTGATGAGTTCCAAATTTTATTTTACGATAATGATCATAGTTTTCTAGATCAATTTCATGTATCTCACCGTTTTGTAAATTCACTGTAATAATTCCACCTGATGACTCCAATGATCCTCTTTCAGCATAGATTGTAGTTTGTTCTGATGTAGTATTTTTACTAAATATTTTTACATCTTTAAACTCTTTTCCGTCCATCTCTGTTACGATCATAGTATATTGAGGAATCATATCTACAAAATATCCAGGTTCAATAGTTAGCTCAGGTTTTTTTTGGTAAATATCTCTTGCTAATAATCGAGCATTGTAATTCATATCAGGAAGAATAAAATTATTAAATAAGCATAATAAAAATCCCACAATACTTCCAAACCATAACGCCGGTTTAATAATACTGAAAAGATTGACACCTGCAGATTTTAATGCGGTAATTTCATTATCTTGCGACATTCTTCCGTATGTCATTACACTGGAGATTAATAGGGACATTGGTACAGACAGCGCTATAATCCATGCGAGATTCAAATAGAGATACTCGAGGATAGTAAATACATCTAATCCTTTTCCTAAAAAACGATCAATTGCTCTAATAAGAAATTGAAGAAATAATACCGTAGTAATCACACCCACTGAAAGCATAAATGGAATAAAGGATTGTTTGATTAAATATTTGTTTAAAGTGCTCATTTTTATTTATTTGTAAAAATTTAACTCTACTTGTGTAAAAACGTAAACTATAATAAGTTTGCAGGCTTATTTAGTTTAAGCCAATGGTGACTGTAGCTCAGTTGGTTAGAGCCCCGGATTGTGATTCCGGCTGTCGTGGGTTCGAGTCCCATCAGTCACCCGTATAGATTTCGGGGTGTAGCGTAGTCCGGTTAGCGCACCTGCTTTGGGAGCAGGGGGTCGGGAGTTCAAATCTCTCCACCCCGACATTGAAAAGAGAAAGCCTCTTTAATAGAGGCTTTTTTATTATTAATAAAAAAAAGTGGACTAATTATATGGTATTAATATTTGTTACTTAATTTTGTTTAACTGATTCTTAATTTAAAATCTCATGAAAATTTTTTTACTTAGTATGGTATCTTTTGTTTTTCTTTCATGCAGTGGAGCAACCTCATTGCAAGGTATTGCTGCTGAAGCATTTGGTCCTGTAATTACAAAAGCCGCAGGTGTTGTATATAAAAAAGCCGCTGAAAAAGTAGTTGAAAAGGCTACTGAAAAAGTAGTTGAAAAGGCTACTGAAAAAGCTGTAGAAAAAGTAGTCGAGAAAATTGACGAAAATTCTGAAGACGATGAAGATGAAAGCATTGATAGCAATGATAAATCAGAAGAAATTAAGTAAAAAGCTTAGAAAAATTCTTCATAAAGAATAATAGACTATTTAAAAATGTTCAAAAAGTCTGTTCTTTTGAAGAAACTTTCTTTTTTGTAGATTTAATTATGACATTTCTAAATAAAATTATCGACAACGATAAAAAAATTGAGCTCTACAAATTTGAAGGAGATAATTTTACTAATCTCCCAAAAGACTATCGTAATGATAATGCTGTAATGGTTTGTTTTTTAGATCTTGAAACGACTGGCCTACAAAAAGATTGTAAGATTATAGAATTTGCAGGCAAAGTAGCTGCAATTGATAAAAATACTGGAGAGTTACTAGGCATAGTAGATGAGTACGAATCTTTCAACGATCCAGAACAAGGACTTGATCCTGTAATAACAAGAATTACCGGCCTGACTGATGATGTTATAGCTGGACATTCTATTGATTGGGAGAAAGTATCTCGCGTTTTAAATCAATCAGATATTATTGTAGCTCATAATGCTTTCTTTGATCGAGGGGTTATGGATCGTCATCTACCATTATCGAAAGAAAAAGTGTGGGCATGTTCGTTTAATGATATTAATTGGGCACAAAGAGGATTTAATGCTGGTGGACAAGAAATCCTATGTATATGGCATGGATTTTATTATGAATCACATCGCGCTATGTATGATGTAGATGCATTGATTCATTTAGTGACCCATAATGTCGACAGTTCAGATAAAGCAGTTTTGGAATTATTAGTTAATGCAGCTATGCCAATTTATAAAATTGCAGCAACTGGAAGCCCTTTTCATACAAAAGATCTATTACGATTAAGAAGATATCGATGGGATCCCGAAAATAAATATTGGTGGAAAAATATTTCATTGAACGAAGTTGATATTGAAAAAGAATGGATGTCAGATGCTATTTACAATGGTATTTTTCAAGGAAAAGTGGAAGAAATTTCAGTCACAGATAAATACAAATCTTAGCGCTTTTATTATTTTAGTTTAAGCATTATTATTGCTTCATGTTAACATCTCAATTTTTAATCGATGAAAAAGTATGTTGCGGTCGCGGATGTAGGATGTGTCCATATGAACCAAAGCATATTAAGGGAAACACAGAGCTGCAAAAAAGATGGAATATATCACAAAAATCATCGTATAATGTTGCTATGAACAAGATTGGGATACCGATGATTGGGCTTGGTACTTGGCTCATTCCAAATGATGAAGTAGAACAAATTTCTACGAGTGCTTTAGAGCTAGGGTATCAACATATTGATACTGCTCAAGTTTACCGCAACGAAGAAGGCATTGGTAAGGCGCTAGCAGCATCATCAATCCGAAGAGATAAAATTTTTATTACTACAAAAATGTGGCCAGGAATGTTTGGTCAAGAAGAGCCATTTCAAAATTTTAAAGGAGCAATCAGCGCCTGCAATGATAGTCTTAAATTGCTTCAACTAGATGAAATTGATTTATACTTAATTCACAATCCTTTTGCTAAAGAAAATCGATTAGAGCAATGGGAGGCGATGATAGAATTAAAAAAACAAGGTAAAGTCAAGAATATTGGGGTATCAAATTACAATGTAAAGCATATCCAAGAGATTGAAATAGCAGGGCTTGAAATGCCTTCAACAAATCAAATTGAAATACATCCTTGGCATGTTGTCCAAACAGAATTAGCTCAATATATGGACAAGCATGAGATACTACCAATTGCATATTCAACATTAGCTCCAATTCCAAATTGGAGAGAAGGTTCGCAATGGAATGGAAAGCCTGAAGATATGAAAAGCGGTGCAATTCCATGTCAAAATATTGCTGATCAATATGGAGTAACTGTTCCACAGTTATTTTTAAAGTGGGCCATTCAGCTTGGGTATCCAGTATTACCTAAATCTGTACATTTAAATCGCCTCAAAGAAAATTTAGAATTAGATCACTTTACTATATCTAGAGATGATGTGAAGGTGATATCTAAGATAGCCAAAGATAATCAACAATGTTTGGCATGGTCTGGTGATTTTGAACCTCTTGATGTAGATTAAAATATGGCTAAATATAATCCTATCGTCGGAGATAAATGGAGATATGATCCAAATAGTCCGGCAGCTTTTAAGTTAAGTCGAACCAAAATAGAACTGTTCTGTAAATGTGAACGATGTTTTTATTTGGAGGTACGTTTAGGTTTCAGAGAACCATCTGGTCCTGGTTGGGCGATTAATTCTGCAGTAGACACCCTATTAAAGAAAGAAATGGATTATTGTCGAAAAGAAGATAGACCTCATGGATTATTTAAAGAATATAATTTGAATATTAAACCTTTTAATCATCCTGACATTGAACAATGGCAAAACTCATTTAAAGGCATCCAATATGTCCATCCTGATTTCAACTTCTTAATATATGGTGGAGTAGATGATATTATGGTAAATGAACAAGAAGAGTTGGTTGTAATTGATTTTAAAGCAACAGCTAAGCGCGCTACCATCAATTCTCGTGATGATGTATGGGGTCGGGGAGAGGCTTATAAGAGGCAATTAGAAATCTACAGCTGGTTATTACAAAAGAACGGCTTCGATGTTTCAAAGGTTGGCTATCTCATGTATTACAATGGAGATACAAATCAACCACACTTAGGCAAAACAATGCAATTCAGAAGAACATTAGTAGAGTTTCAATTAGATACTGACTGGATTGATAATACTGTGGAAGACATGTTCAATTGTCTTCAGAGTGATACTGCTCCAACCCTTAATAAAGAAGCTTGTGAGCAATGTTTATATCGTGAAACATACCAAACTCTTTAGTACATCCCTGTTGGTTTTTCATAAATATGAATAATTTCAATCGCATCAGATCGCGACATTCCTCCAGGATTTAATCCTAGTTCGCCTTCAGGTATAGGATGCCCTAAGTCTTCATAATATTCTACCCAATGAACAAAAGGCATATCAGTACCAGGTTCATTGAATGTCATAGGTCTCAAGGAGAACAACTCCTGTGAGCTGTCTGCTATTTTAAGCCCTTCATAAATAATTTCAGAACAATAATACGTATCATCTGTTATATCAAAGATATAATCATAAGGCTTACCATTTAAATCAGTTTGAATATATGTAATCGCATCGGGAATCATATATTGATATTCATCTTTTAAGCGACCAACAAATACTTTATTACTGCGATTTAAAAAATCATGTAATGTTGTTTGAGTAACAGTTTCGCCGATTGCTTCAGTCAGGATAGTGTCATAATTAGATGTTCCAATAGAAGTAATGATAGCACAATGAGAAAGTTGTGCACCTTGATAACCAGAAGTGACAGCTTCTATAGCTTGGCATGGTGCTCCACAATCTAAATCTTGAAAGAATATATCTCCAATTTGATAAGACTGTTTTTCACAGCTAAAGAAAAATGAAATGAGAAAAAATAAAAAAAATCGGTTCATGCAATACTAAGTATTATCAACAATTTTAATTTCTTTTCCTGTGTATTCATAGCGATCAGGGTCTGGCCATGCTTTTGCTACGTCATGCCAATTATCAGATTTACCAAATTCAGTATTTCTTCTTTCCATTGCTATCTTATATTCTTCTTCTGAATGAAACCATAATTCAGCCATTCCACAACATCCGTTTTCTAGGTCTTCTTCAAAAAATGTCAGTACATATTTTTGAGGTTTTAACACTTTTACCATATGAGGGGCATGAATATTTTCCCAGTGATCAAAGAAATTAGAGCGCTTTACATTTTTTCTATTCTGTATAAAAAGTATTTTTTTTACCATAATTCTCTCCTTAGTGCTTTAAAGATAACATCTTTTTTTTATTTACAACATCATTATTTGCTACTTACATTGTTACCTAACAGAATTTTAGGAGAAATAACTATGTTTAAAAAAACCGTTATAACAATTTTTTTATTATCTTTTACAATTGCTCAAAATGCAGTTGAACTTGAAGAAAACAAACATTTCAATTCATATCAAATTAATTTAGATCGCTTTAAGCAACTAAATGAAGATATAACTACACCAAATACTTATCGAACGGCTGCTGGATATCCAGGTCATGAATATTGGCAAGTGAGAGCTGACTATGATATGAAGCTTCGAATTGATGACAACAAGCAAAGATTGTACGGTGAAGAAACCGTAACTTTTTATAATAATTCACCTGATGCACTAAACTATCTATGGATGGAGTTAACACAAAATGTTAGAGCATTAGACTCAGACTCCTACAAAATACAGTCTAGTGGCGATTTATCTGCACAGCGCGGTAATGAGAAAATGGTTATAGGCAGTTCAGTATCATCTAGAACGTTGGAAAACTTTTATAGAGATTTTGATGGCGGTTTCAAAATTCAATATGTTAAAGACGAAAAAAATAAAAATGTTCCATATACCATTAATAAAACAATGATGCGTATCGATGTTCCAGAGCCAATTCAAGCTGGAGAAACCTATACATTTACAATTAAGTGGTGGTACAATATTAATGACCATATTAGAGACGGCGGAAGATCTGGATACGAACACTTTGAAGAAGACGATAACTATATTTATACTATTGCGCAATTCTTTCCAAGAATGTGTATGTATAACGATGTGTACGGCTGGCAAAATAAGCAATTCTTAGGCCGAGGAGAATTCACACTAATTTTTGGAGATTACGATGTAAAAATTACAGTTCCAGAAGACTTTGTTGTTGGAGCAACTGGATCCCTACAGAATCCTGAAGAAGTACTTTCTGAGGAGCAGGTAAAAAGGCTTAAAAAAGCAGAAAAATCAAAAGAGCCAGTGTTGATCGTAACTGTAGATGAAGCCTTAGAAAATCTAGAAACAAAAACAATGAGACAAAAAACATGGCATTTTAAAGCAGACAATGTAAGAGATTATGCGTTCGCAGCTTCGAGAAGATATATTTGGGATGCAATGGGCGTTAAAGTAGGCGATAAGACCGTAATGGCTATGTCTTATTATCCAAATGAAGCAAATCCTCTATGGGGCCAGTATTCAACAAAAGCTGTAGCACACACAGTTGACTTTTATTCCAAATACACATTTGATTATCCATACCCTGTCGCTATTTCAGCCCATATAGATCGTATGGGAATGGAATATCCAATGGTTACATTTAATGGATATCGTCCAGAAGAAGATGGTACATATTCTGAAAGAACTAAAAGAGGATTAATCGGAGTTATTATACATGAAGTAGGACACTTTTGGTTCCCCATGATTGTTAATTCAGATGAAAGACAATGGACTTGGATGGATGAAGGATTAAACTCATTCATGGATGATCTAGCTGGTAGAGCTTGGGATTCTGAGCTGTTTCACCCAAGAAATAATCAAGACTATATTGTTCGATATATGCGAGGAGATAAGTCAAATATTATGCCAATTATGACAAACTCTGAATCAATCTATCAATTTGGTGCAAATGCATATGGGAAACCTACCGTTGCGCTAAATATCCTAAGAGATACTATTATGGGAAGAGAATTATTTGATTTTGCATTTAAAGAATATTCTAGAACATGGATGTTTAAACACCCAACACCATCTGATTTTTTTAGAATAATGGAAAATGCATCTGGAGTTGATTTAGATTGGTTTTGGAGGGGATGGTTTTTCACCAATGACCATGTAGATTTATCTATTGAAGAAGTCGAGTGGTTCCAATTAGAGCTTGATCCTAAACAGAAAAGAGCAGCTGAGAAGAAAGACAAAGAAGGTAAAAAATACTATGCTGCCATGCTAGATGAGAAAGATATTAAACAAACAGTTACAGATAAAGACCCAAAAACTAGAGACTTCTATGATTCATATGATGAGTTTGCTGACATTACAGACGCTAGTGATCGTAGAAGATATGAAACAATGCTCAACGATGCTGACCTTTCAGATGAAATGAAAGCAAAAATCATGGAAAAAATGAGCGGGAAGAGCAAATATGAAGAGTTGATGGATGAGTTATCTGACAATGAAAGAAAGCTAGCTAAGCGCGAAGATCATTTTTATAAAATTAAATTCAAAAATATTGGTGGATTAGTAATGCCATTGATTATTGAAATGACTTTTGAAGATGGCTCCACAGATGTTGTAAGAATTCCAGTTGAAATTTGGAGATTTAATAGGCCAGAGGTATCAAAAGTATTTAAGACTGAAAAGAAAGTAGTAAGCTTTATGCTAGATCCATTTAGAGAAACTGCAGATACTTTTAGAGATAATAATCATTGGCCACCGAAAAATGAACCAACATTATTTGATATGTATAAGTATGATAGTTCTTCTTGGTATGGCGGATCAAATCCAATGCAAAGAGCAAAGCAGCAAGAAGGCAAGTAGTATAACTACAACTTGAAAGATGTATAAATTATTTGTTCAAATAATTTTACTAAACACAATAGTGTTTAGTCATCAATTCTTTTTGACAACTACTGAAGTGCGCTTGAGTGACAATCAAAAGAATTTAGAAGTGACCATCCAGACATTTTCTCATGATGTCGAGGCTTTATTAAAAGCTGCTGATTTTAATTTAGCAAATCTTGGTTCAGACAGAGAAGATAATGCTATTGACGATTTTTTAATTGACTATCTTTCTGAAAATTTTATCATTCAAGATCATTTTTGGAAGTACATTGGTAAAAAAGTAGATGGAGATTTTACCTTATTTTTTCTAGAGATTGAAAAATTTAAATCCCCTTCTAATGTTGCTGTATTTAATACAATTTTTATGGATATGTATGAGAAGCAGCAAAATATTATGAATGTATACGGCCAAAAAAATGTTCAATCAGCTACTATGACAATTGATGAGCCAGCATTTAAATTTGAGCTGTAACAGATTTCTTATTTCCAATGTACCATATATATATTCCACCTGCCATCATTGCAATACATAGTAGTTGCCCCATACTTAAAGTGGATAATACAAAACCTAAGTGAGCATCTGGTTCACGGAAAAACTCAATAAAGAATCTGAAAAATCCATAACCAAAAACATATAAGCCGCTATTAAAGCCTAATTGATTATGTCTATTGCAAAAATTAATAATGAAAAATAATACAATGCCTTCAAAAAATGCTTCATATAACTGAGAAGGATGTCTGAGTTGATAATCTCCAGCATTTGTAAAATACATTCCAATAGCAGACTCTGTAGTGCGACCATACAGTTCACCATTAATAAAGTTTCCTATTCTTCCAAAAAAATAACCTAACGGTATGGCTGCTGTTAAAAAGTCTGCTAAAGTAAACAAATGTAAATTTACTTTTTTACCATAAAGCCATATAGCATATATAACTCCAATTAGCCCTCCATGATATGACATTCCAGCAATACCAGTAAATTTCCATACTCCATTTTGAAAAGAAAATGGTAGTAAGATTTCTAATGGATTAGAAAGATAATAATCTAGATTATAAAATAGAACGTACCCTAGGCGTCCACCAATCAGTAGCCCAATTAATATGTATGATAAAAGGTCTTCTAATTGTAATAAAGTAATTTTAGTAAAAGTTTTATCTTTAATTTTTCTGCTACATAATAGGTATACCACACCAAATGCAACGAGGTACATTGTAGAATACCAATAAATTGATAGAGGCCCAATTGTAATTAAAGTAGGGTCCATTTTTGAAGGCAATGTTTGCCACCATAGTATAAAATCCATACCATAAGATACAAAAATTACTTTGTAACCTAAAAAAAAATATATAACCTAGAGGCAGTATTATGATTTTATCAGGAAAAGAAATTATTCAAAGAAAAGATAAGGATATCTTAATTGATCCTTTCAACGAAAATCAAGTTAATCCGAATAGCTATAATTTAAGATTACACAATGAACTTTTAGTGTATGATAAGCCTGTCTTGGATATGAAAGAAGATAATCCTGCAACAAAGATTGTTATTCCAGAAGAAGGTTTAGTCTTAGAAAGTAAAAAATTATATCTCGGAAGAACTATGGAGTATACAGAAACTCAGAATCTTGTGCCCATGCTTGAAGGAAGATCTTCGGTAGGAAGACTAGGATTGTTTGTACATATTACTGCTGGCTTTGGAGATGTTGGATTCAAGGGATATTGGACATTAGAAATTTTCTGTGTACAACCAATAAAGATTTACCCTTCTATAGAAATATGTCAAATTTTTTATCATTCAGTAGAAGGCGATTATACCCCATATAAAAGCGGTAAGTATCAAGATAATAAAGATATCCAAACTAGTATGCTCTACAAGGATTTTAACGAGAAGTAATTATATGCAAAATATTCCCTCCTTATTTTTTGTAGCGCTCATTAAGGGGTATCAAACTTTTTTATCACCATTATTAGGATCAAATTGTCGGTATCAACCAACTTGTTCACAATATGCTATTGATGTAATTAAGGAATGGGGATCTATGAAGGGAAGTATGCTAGCATTAAAAAGAATATTAAGATGTCACCCTTGGTCAAAGAGTGGTTATGATCCAGTTCCAATGAAAAAAAGAAACAAATAAATATGCATGAGTGGATTTCAATCTTAGAAACAACATTAAGTAATAATTTTACTTTTTCAGTTATTTTTATACTAGGTATGTTTCATGCCCTAGAGCCAGGACATGGAAAAACTTTAATTATAGCTTATATGACAGGTGGATCAATGCGTTTTTCTGGTGCAGCACAATTAATATCCGGACTTATTTTGGTTCATTTTCTTTTATTTTCTCTGTTAGCTTTTTTATTGAAAGCAGGAAATGAATCTTTTCCTATACTAACTACTATTGGACCATCTTTTATTATTTGTTTGGGACTTTATTTATTGTATCGCGCTTCAAAAGAAGTGCGTCATCAACACGATGATCATTGCGATGAACCAATGCATTTTCATTTCAATGAATCTAAATTTTCAAGTCCATTCACTACAGGTATGGTTGCTGGATTAATTCCATGTCCCTCCGCTATAGCAGTTCTCTTAATTGCTTCAACAAAGTTTAGTGATGATAGTATCACTCTTTATTCCAGTATTATAGTTTATGTGCTAGGAATCGCATTAACATTGATTGGCATTATGATATTATTTTTATTCTTTAAAGATAGATTTAGTGATTATTTAAATTCGATGAATAAACGTTTTAATACAAATTTAATAGCTGCTTCATTAATTGTATTAATTGGAATATTATATTTAGCCTTGGCCTTATTTGGTGGAGGACATCAACACTAGTTGTGTAAGATCTTTACAAACTGATCTTTTGAATACCCAAACTCTTCAAGCTTTACTAGTATATCTTCGTATACTAATTCATCCATATTGGTATCTCTATTCATAATCCAGCCCATTTTATTGTCAGGATAACCAACTGCCATATATTTATAATTAGGGTCTATTAAAATAATTTTAAAAGGAAATTTGAGAAATGGAACATAAGGCTTTTTCATCTGTATGGTCCAATCAGCATTGCTTTCTTTATTGATTATAGTCCCTTTTTGTTTAATCTGCTTTTTCTTTCCATCTTTGATTGCATCATATGTAATAGCAATTGTTCCATCAGGATTAAGCTCATAGATGTCGGATGCATTTGTTGCTCCATTTTCTATCATATTGGGTACAATAGCTGTAACAAACCACTTTCCCATAAAACGTTCTATATCTACATAATCTACAGTTTTCATTTCACTCTCCTGCGAATAAAGGCTACCAATGCATAGTAGCGTTATGAATAATTTTTTCATTTAAACGACGTATCCTATCTTTTTATATAATGTTGCTAGTCCAAAATATAATACAATCATAATCACTATGGAAAGCATAAGGCTAATACTGAATGAAATATTTTTCTTTAGAAAATATGGTAGTGTGAGAAAAAAAGATAAAGAGGGTATTATCATAGAAAAAATACTATAAGAAAAAGAAATAATTCTTTCTATATCTTTAGTCTCAACATATATCCATATAATTGATAATAAAGAAATCATGGGCAGAGAAACAATGATTGCACCTACAAGAGTATCTTTTTTCGCAATTTCAGATGCTATAAAGATTATAAGGGCAGATATGATTATTTTTATTACATTAAACATAATTTTATAAGTAAACATAAATAATTTAAAGAGAAAAAATAAGGAAAACATGGACATAACAAACGTTTATATTGGGTTTGCTTTAGCAACTCTCGCTGGTCTCAGTACCGGTATTGGAAGCATGCTTGGACTATATTCCAAATTTGAGAATAAAAGATTATTATCGTTGGCTTTAGGGCTGTCAGCAGGAGTAATGATTTATGTTTCATTTATGGAATTACTTATACTTTCCTTTGACTCTTTAGGTGGGCTCTATGGAGATACCTATGGTAAATTAATTGGAGTAACAGCATTTATTGGCGGATTATTAATAATGTTATTTATTGATCAGCTATTTGATCACCATTCAATTGCTGATTTTATATCACGATCTTCAAATAAAAGCGAGTCTAAGTTAATTCGTACTGGAATATTTTCTGCAATTGCTTTAGCAATTCATAATTTTCCAGAAGGGTTTGCAACGTTTACAGCGGCTGTCTACGATCCAGCAGTTGGATTAACTCTTGCTACGGCTATTGCAATTCATAATATTCCCGAAGGATTGGCAGTGTCTGTTCCCATTTACCATGCTACAAAAAATAAGTCAAAAGCATTTTGGATTTCATTTGCATCAGGCTTAGCTGAACCATTAGGTGCCGTAATTGGATTTTTAATTTTCCGTACAGTCTATAACGAAGCATTATTTGGAATATCATTTGCTCTATGCGCAGGAATTATGGTCTATGTTGCTATAAATGAATTACTACCTGTATCAAAAGAGTATGGAGAACCATCTGATCCTATTATAGGGGTAACAGCTGGAATGATTATAATGGCAATTAGCCTGATATTGATGAACGTCTAGTTAATAGTAGTAATTTGTGCACCCAAACCTTGAACTCTATACTCTACTAAGTCAGATGCATCAAGCGTAATATCTTCTAAAGACAATTGAATACCCTTCTCTTCAGCTAAATGTATCTTCCACTCAATAGCTTGTTCTTCTGTAAAGTCTAGCTTTGAAAAAACTCCCTCAACAAGCACTTCTTTATTCTTGGATTCTTTAGGAAAGATAATATCTCCATCTTTTACTTTCACTCTAATGACTTCTTCAGAATAAAAATCTTTTACTTCAATCCAACAACCCATCATTGGGCAAACATCTATAATTTTACCATTAATAGTTACATTATCCCCAAGATAGTCAGAAGGATTGCTAAGTAATTCTTTTATTGAGCTGATGTTAGTATTTGATATTTCAACACCAAGATTTTCCATGGTTATTTCAGATTTTTGAGTTTGGCTATAAAGGGGAATTGAAAGAAATATGATTGTAAGTATCTTTAGAGATACTCTCATAAAAGACTAGTAATTTCTTTGGAAAGTGGCTTAACTTTAGAATCAAAGAACGCTACTAATTCACCATTTTCGTCAATCAAGTATTTACAGAAATTCCATGTAGGTTTTTGATCATTCCATCCATTAAGATTGGAATCACTAAGCCAAGTATACACTGAGCTTTGATTTCTGCCCTTAGTAGTAACTTTTTCAAACATTTGAAACGTTACGCCGAACACAGTTTCACAAAATTCTGCTATAGATTCGTTACTACCAGATTCTTGAAATAAAAAATCATTAGCAGGAAATCCTAGTACAGCTACTTTGTCTCCGTATAAATCTGTTAGCTTTTGCATCCCTTCATATTGATAAGTATAACCACATTTAGTAGCAACATTAACAATAAGAACTTTCTTTCCTTTGAACTGTTCAAAAGAAATTTCTTCATTATCAATTGACATTGCTTTTAAGTCATAGAAATTTGCTTTAGATGGAGATTTTTCAAGACTATTTGTTGCTATTTTTTTATATGAGAACCCACTTAATAGGATCATCACTGTAAATCCTATTAGTGTTACTATAACATATTGGTATGGTAGAAATATTTTTATCATAATTATCCTTAAAAGTTTAGATATTCTACTATGTATTTCATAAAAAAAGAAGAACTATCTGAAACAGCAAAATGGATATCAGATAATTTTGAGGCTATTTTTATTTGGTTTTGTGTTCTCTGTCTTTTTTTATCTTTTTTATTCATAGCTAAGTTATATTTGAATCGATATCGCACATGAAATTTTTATTAACACTCGTCATTTTATTAAGTATTTTTTCTTGCCAAGAAAAAGTTTCTCCTGTTCCAGAGCAGAGCACCCAACAAGAAATTACTGTAAGTGAAAAACCTACAAAAGTAGTTACTCCTACATCCAATGGGATCGTTTTCAAAGACGGTCAAGGAAATATTCTAACAGAATCACAAAAAGATAGTCTTGTCGAAAATGTAAATTTACAAGTTTTAAGACGTTTTGATAATGAACTGAATAATACTGAATATATATTATTTGAAAAATATGATGACCTACGTGGTTTTGTAGCGGATGATGTGATTGAGAATCTTATTGAAGAAGCAACTTTAATGAAAGCCGGTGGTAGAGGTGCTGTTATTAACAAGAGGGTAGTAGATCAATGGAAAGATAAAGCATTACCGGAAGGCCCATTAAATATGCTAGACGGTTCAGTAAAATCTTTTAAAGATTTTGAAGGTAATCTTTTGGTCGTGAATTTATGGTATATTAATTGTGGTCCTTGTATAGCTGAAATGCCTTACTTAAATGATCTAGTTGAAACATATAAAGACGAGGACATTACTTTTCTTGCATTAAGCTTCGATAGTATTCCAGACATTACTAATTTTCTTGAAAGAACAGATTTTACATATGTACAGGGTCAAATATCTAGAAACTTTAGCTCTTCTTTAAGTCCTGTAGCTCCGGCACACTTTATTGTGGATAAAAATGGTATCATTCGTGATATTTTGATTGGAGCTCCTCGCAACACTCAAGAGATATATGATAGCTTAGTATCAGTTATTGAAAAAAATAAAAAATAAATTCTTAATCACTCATTCATGTAGTAATTTTATGGCATGAAGAGAATTCTTATTATCTTATTATTCATTTCCCCAACATTATTATTGTCACAAACACATTTAGTAATACCTGGAAAAACATCCACAACAGTATCCTTTGGGCGTGATCAAAATATAGATTTTTTTGGAGAAGGAAAGTTTGTTAGAAGTAGCTACGGAAATAAAATTAATGTTGGGTATGTATACAAAGGTCTAGTTGGTTTGGACTTTTCATATGGATATTCTTATTTTGATCGTAAAGACACTTACACTTTTGATTTAACAGGAGAGCAATCTAATCCGGATGGTGATCCTCAATTTAATTTTACTGAATCGTTCAGAAGCGATAACCCTAATGTTGGCGATAAGAATTTTTCTCTTGGGGCAACATACTACTTTGATCCTGCTCAATTTCAGCAGTTAAAAGTTGTAACTTTATCTTTAGGATTAAGATATAGCAGCTCAAACTTTAGCAGTTCTGCTCTGGATAGTCTAGATCAAGACTTCTATGGAAAATCTTATGCAATAGAATTCGGTATGAGTAAGGAATTTATGACGGATGCAAATTTTGTGATAATCCCGCGATTAAATATTAATATGATTAATGAAAAAAATATCTATGATTCTTTATTAGAAGAAGATGGTACAACTTCTTTTAACAGCTCTACTGTGTTTACAGAATTAGCAGTACCTTTTATTTTTGAACCTGGAGTTATTACAAATCAGAACTCACTTACAGAGTTTTTTGTTGAACCAAGTATAGCCAACAAATATGGCACTACACATATTGGGATTAAGTTTGGTTTTCTATTTAACTAGTCCCTAAGGTACCTTTGACGTCTCAATTTAATATTCATAAAGATATATCTAAAGCTGAAACACTTCCATCATCTTTTTACAAGAGCCATGACGTTTTTGATCAAGTAAGAGAAAATATTTTTTTAAAATCCTGGCAATGGCTTGGGGATAACTCTTCTCTAAAATTAACCAACTCTATTTATCCACTTACTTTGTTAGATGGATTTTTAACAGAACCTATACTGCTTACTAGAGACAAAGAGGGTGATATTAATTGTATGACAAACGTTTGTACCCACAGAGGGCATATTCTAGCTCTAGGTCCAGGAAAATCAAAAAATATTACATGCGCATATCATGGAAGGTCATTCGATCTAAATGGAAACTTTAGATCAATGCCAGAGTTTAAAGAAGCAAAAGACTTTCCAAGAGAATGTGATAATTTATATAAGTTTCCGCTAGGAGAGTGGGGCCCATTTCTATTTGCAGGATTAAATCCTATCTTTGATTTTAAAGAAATTCTTGAGCCGATTAATGAACGAATTGGTTTCTTACCTTTAGATGAATTCTCATTCGATAGTAGTATGTCTAAGGATTACTTAATACAAGCGCACTGGGCATTATATTGCGATAATTATTTAGAGGGATTTCATATTCCATTTGTTCATGAGGGATTAAATAAAGTGCTAGACTATGGAAGCTATACTACTGAATTACATAAATATTCTAGCTTACAAATTGGATATTCTGATGATGCCAATGAAACATTTGATTTGCCAAAAGATCATATTGATTACGGAAAGAAAGTAGCAGCATACTACTACTGGGTTTTTCCTAATATGATGTTCAATTTTTATCCATGGGGCTTATCAGTAAATATTGTTAAGCCAATTAGTATAAATCGCACAAAAGTATCATTTCTAACATATATTTATGATCATAGTAAGCTTCATAAAGGCGCTGGAAATGATATTGATAAAGTTGAAAGAGAAGATGAATTCATTGTAGAAAATGAAAGTAAAGGTATTCAATCTTCTTTTTATAAATCTGGAAGATTTTCTCCAACTAGGGAAAAGGGCGTCCACCATTTTCAAAGGTTAATTGCTCAGTTTTTAGATAAGTAATCACAAAATAATGCTGGGATGGATGGATTCGAACCACCATCTTCGACATTAACAGTGTCGTGCCTTGCCATTAGACCACATCCCAATAATAGTAAATTATAATTTTAGAATTTTATTGAAGGATAGAGCGGGAGATGTATGTTCAAAATTTAAAGGTATAATATAGTATAATATCTAACTGTTTGAACTAATCAAGGATTTCCCCCGCCCTCACTAACTCATATTGACATATTTAATATAAGATACTTTTTTCCAAAAAAACAACAAAAACCGACTGGTCGGTTTATTTATTATTTTTATGATAGTCATTAGTATTACTTAATGGAATAAAAAGGTGTAGCCCGTAGGGGGATCGAACCCCTGTTGCATGGATGAAAACCATGAGTCCTAACCACTAGACGAACGGGCCAAAAATGTAGCAAAATATAGAGCTAAGATACTATTTTTACAATAGTCTTTCTTTATACATCTAAAGCATCTAAGAGTTGACCACTTTCGTGCATCTCTACTGCAATATCACAACCACCTAATAACTTCCCCTGAACAAACAGTTGAGGGAATGTAGGCCATCCTGATAATTCTGACAACGCTGTTTTCATTTCAGGATTTTCTAAGATATTTACATCCTTAAAATCAACGCCATAATGATTTAATAAATTGACAGTTGTTTTAGAGAAACCGCATACCGGCATATCTTTTGTTCCCTTTAGAAAAAGGACAATTGAGTTTTCATCTATAATTTTTTTGAATTCTTCTTTAAAGTTCATAGTTTAATTTATCAATTAAATTTTAAAATTAAAGAGGTAAAAAATAAAATGAGAATATTTTCTTGGAATGTAAATGGTGTAAGAGCAATTGAGAAAAAAGGATTCTTAGATTGGGTCGATGCTACAGCTCCTGATATCTTATGTATACAGGAAACCAAAGCTCATTTTGAACAATTACCTGATTCACTACAAAGTGTAGATGGCTACCATGGCTACTGGCATTCAGGCGAAAGAAAAGGGTATAGTGGCGTTGCAACATTCTCAAAAGAAGAGCCTTTACATGTACAATACGGACTTGGTATTGAAAAATATGATAGAGAAGGACGTGTCTTGATTACTGAATTTGAAAATTTTTTATTATATAATATTTATTTCCCTAATGGGCAAAAAGACGAACATCGCCTGCAATATAAATTAGACTTCTATGATGATTTATTAGAAATTTTGAATGAGCAAGTAGCATCAGGAGTGAATGTCTTAGTGGGTGGAGATTGGAATACAGCACATCAAGAAATTGATTTAGCCAATCCAAAAGCAAATAAAAATAACTCTGGGTTTATGCCAATAGAAAGAGCTCAAGTTGATACTTATATCGAAAATGGATATGTAGATACTTTCAGATTGTTTCATGATGAACCTGAACGTTATTCTTGGTGGACATATAGATTTGGTGCACGACAACGTAATATTGGTTGGAGAATAGATGGTTTTTTTACAAATGAAGCTTTTGTTGAAAATGTTACAGATGCAGAAATACACGAAGATGTTATGGGATCAGATCACTGTCCTGTATCAATCGAGATATCTGAATACTGATATATGATTTAATTTGCTATTTCTAAAATAGAAAAATATAAACTTGAAGTATGTCCAACTCTTTCTCCATCAAGGCTATCTGGAAATTGAAAAACGATTGAATTTTTAACATCACGATCATATGGATCAAAATCATACTTTTTAAATTGCGAATCAAACTCCTTTAAATTTCTCCATTGCACATGCTTATTAGTAAAACCATTGTCAAATTCATTATCAAGGCTGTTAATATTTTCAGAGCACTGCTTATTAAATATTGATTCATACATTCTTATAAAAAAAGGCGTTTTTTCACGCTCATAATGCACTGGAGTAGCTACCGTATTAAAGGTAATCTTACTGTTATATTCAAAAGATTGGTTAGCAAACATGACTACACTACCACCCATGCTATGACCAACAATCTGCCAATCATCTACTTCTGGATATTTATCTATAAGAGTTTTTAGCTCATTTGAAAATTCCCTAGCTACCTCACTGGGACATTCATTCCAATCATATTTATAAAAGAAAGTTTTTATATCTTGATCAATTAGCCAATTGAAAGGCTGTACCCATTCATGGTGGATTTCAACCCAATAAATAGGATAAAATCCATGCACTCCTACTATGGCTCTTATTTGATTATTATCATGGATAAGATTCATTCCATCAGGAATCTTTTTTATGTCTTTATATGATTTAAATTTATCTTGAGCAGTAGACATGCTGAAGAATAAAGATAAAATAATTACAATAATTAGTCTTTGATTTCTCATTGTATAATATTGAAATTGCAAAAATGAATGCTAACATACAATTAGTAAAAACAGAAGCAGATTATAATGCTGTTCTTGATATCAGGAGAACTGTATTTATAGAGGAACAAAATGTTCCAGAAAGCCTGGAAATTGAAAATGAAGATGCTTCATTTCATGTGTTAGCCCTCTATGACAATTTTCCAGTTGGAACAGGAAGATGGAGAAAAACCTCTAAAGGTTACAAGTTAGAACGTTTTGCAGTGTTACAGGAGTTTAGAGGCAAAGGTATTGGTAGAGATATTGTAAAGTTTGTTTTGAATCAAATTCCATCAGAAGATATGATATATTTGCATGCTCAAGAAAGTGTGATAAAATTTTATAAAGATTTAGGATTTACAATTATTGGCAGTACATTTATTGAAGCAGATATAGTTCATGCAAAAATGATTTTTAAAGAAGTACATAGGTAAAAAATGGTTACAACAATAATCAATTCGCTATTTAGCTTATCACTTTTACTAAGTGGTGGTCATATATTAAGTACCAATTTAAAAGCTCATCACTATAGTGATAATGACTATAAAGAAATTTTCTATTTAGAAAATAGAGAGTCAACTTCTAATTATTGCACTATACACTCTGAAATGGAAGATATTAAAAAAATAAAGCGAAATCGAACCAATGGCGAACAAGAAATGGTATATAAAGTAACAAAAAAAGAATCTCTTGAAGGAGAGAAGAAAGAAGAAATTACTAATACTGAAATATAGTTTATAGAAAATGAATCAATCTTCACATATCCGATTATTTAAGCTCATTCTTACATATTGGCCTTTATTAATTGCTTCAAGCATAGCAGCTATTATTTTTGTCTTATTTAATAGTGCTTCTATTTGGATCACTGCAACTATGATTAACAATGTATTAATTGATTTCAATGATATGGTTGCAGAAAATGCACGATTACTAGCTTTAGATAATTTATCTGCAAATGATAGATTGAAATTATTTTCAAATGATTTACTATTGCGTGAATCAGCAATAGATACGGTTTCAGCTGTTTGTGTTGCTTTGGTAGCAGTATTTACATTTAAAAATATTGCACTATATATCAAAAATATCACTTTATCTATTATTCAGTTTAAGTTGATAAGAGATCTAAGAAACAGTCTTTATGAGCATTTTCATTATCTATCTTTATCTTATTTTAATAAAAATAAATCTGGCAGATTAACATCAGTTCTTGTGAGTGACATTGATAATATGAAAAATTCTTTATCAACTACCTTTCAAAAATTATTTGTTGAGCCAATTAATATTCTGACATTTTTAACTTTACTCTTTATTATAAGTCCTAAACTGGCAGGAATTGCATTGACAGTAGTTCCTTTGAGTGGAGTGATTATTTTTGGCATTGCACAAAGTATTAGAAGAAGAGCAGCAAGAACACAAGAGCAATTAGCAGGGATTACTTCTGTTATTTCTGAAACTTTAAGTTCTATCAGGATTGTTAAAGCCTTTGCAATGAAGGCATATGAGGTAAAACGATTTTCTAATGAAACGCATAAGTATTATAAATTAATGCTGAGAAAAGATATTTTGAGATTGGTTTCATCCCCTATTTCAGAGATTATTGGAGCATCAATTGCAGCATTATTATTATGGATAGGAGCACGCGATGTATTAGTAGCTCAATCTATTAGCTCAGAAGATTTTATAAGATTTATCTTACTATTGTTTAGCTTGTTCGGGCCAATGAAAAATCTTAGTAATGTTTTCAATGAATTACAAAATGGATTAGCATCAGCAGACAGGGTCTTTTCCATTTTAGATACAAAGTCTGATATTATTAATGTTCCAGATGCTACACATGTAGATAACCTAGAAAAAGAAATTATATTTAAAGACTTGAGTTTTCATTATGGCAATAAAGATGAGCAAGTACTAAAAAATATTAATTTTTCAATTTCATCAGGTCAAATTATTGCACTAGTTGGTCCTAGCGGTGCAGGAAAATCAACTCTAGTTGATTTAATACCAAGATTTTACGATACTACTAAAGGCTCTATCTTTATTGATGATAATAATATTAAAGAAATAGATATTAATTCACTTAGATCATTAATGGGTATTGTGACTCAAGAAACATTTTTATTTAATGATACTGTAAGAGCAAATATATCCTATGGTGTTGAGTCACTTTCAGATGATATTATTAAGGATGCTGCAATAGCAGCAAATGCACATGAGTTTATTAAAAAATTACCTGATGGATATGAAACAATTATAGGAGAAAGGGGCGTATCATTATCTGGAGGACAGCGACAGCGTATTGCTATAGCCCGCGCAATTGTTAAAAATCCACCAATACTAATTTTAGATGAAGCAACTTCATCTCTTGATACTGAATCAGAAAAAAAGGTACAACAAGCAATTGAAAAATTAATGCGTAATCGTACGGTAATTGTAATAGCACATAGGCTATCTACAGTACATAATGCAGATAAAATTATTGTATTAGATAAAGGCGAGATTATTGATGAAGGTAGTCATGATGAACTCATTAATAGAGACGGTATATATAAACAATTACACAATATGCAATTTCAAACTTAAATTCAGACATCATTATGGGGAAATTAAAAGAAAATCTAGCAAAAAAAATACCTGACTGGAGATATAATTATCGACAGCTTATCGACGAAAAAGGAGATCATGTTACAAGTAACGTGACAATAGAAAAAGCCTTTTCTGGTATGCGAGGAGTAAAGGGAATGATATGTGATACTTCATCTGTAACAGCAGATGCTGGATTACATGTTAGAGGACATCATATACTTGATTTGGTTCATATCAAGCCAGAAGAAGTTCTCTATTTGATGCTTGTTGGAGAATTACCTAACAAGGAAGAATTAGAAGATCTACAACAATCTTTACACTCCAGAAGTGAAGTTCCACAATATGTTTGGGATGTATTAAATAGTATGCCAAAAGATTCACATCCTATGGCAATGTTTAATACAGCAATTTTATCTATGCAAAAGGAAAGTAAATTTGCGGAAGCTTATGATTTAGTAATCTCAAAGAATGATTATTGGGAAAGCACTCTTACTGACGGCTTAAATATTATTGCAAAACTTCCTGCTATTGCAGCAGCAATCTATCGATTAAGATTTGATAAGGGTGAAAGATTAGAGCATGCAGGCTCTCAAGATTGGTCTAAAAGTTTTTTACAAATGATGGGATTTGAAGAGTCTCAAGATATGCTAAAAATGATGCAACTTTACTTAATGTTGCATTGTGATCATGAAGGTGGAAATGTAAGTACATTTAGTGCGCTAACTGTTAATTCTGCCCTATCCGATCCTTACTATTCCTTATCTGCTGGCCTAAATGGTCTAGCTGGCCCATTACATGGACTAGCAAATCAAAATAATTTAAAATTTGTTTTAGATATTGTAGATCATTTTAAAGGCGTACCAAGCGATGAAGAGTTAAAATCTTTTGCTTGGGATAGATTAAATTCAGGAAAAGTAATTCCTGGATATGGCCATGCTGTGTTACGATGCCCTGATCCAAGATTTACAGCATTCATGGGATTTGGTAAAGATCATATTAGTGATAGTGAAGTTTTTGATGTAGTTACCAAGTTATTTGATATTATTCCTGATGTATTAAAAGAGCATGGAAAAGCAAAAAATCCATGGCCAAATGTTGATGCTGCATCTGGATCATTACTCCATTACTATGGGTTGAAAGAATTTGAATTTTATACTGTATTATTTAGTATGTCTAGATCTCTAGGTATTGTATCTCAGATTGTATTAGCTCGCGCGATGGGACTTCCATTGACTCGACCAAAATCTTTGACTTTTGATGCCCTAAATCAATTGTAAGCATTCATGCTTAAACAAGATAAAGTTAACTTCATAATAGATAAGCTTGATGCCATTTATCCCGAAGTGTCTGCACCTTTAACTCATTCAAGCAATTATACTTTGCTCATTGCAGTTCTATTATCTGCAAATACAACAGATAAGTCTGTAAATAAAGTAACTCCAACTCTTTTCAAACGCGCGAATAGCCCAGAAAAAATGATTACTCTAGACTATGAAACAATTTATAGCATTATACGACCTTGCGGGCTAGGTCCAGCAAAATCAAAAGCAATTCTAGGGTTATCTCAAATATTGGTTGATAGATATGATGGAATAGTACCTAATGATTTTGCAGCACTGGAATCTTTCCCAGGGGTAGGACACAAAACAGCTTCTGTAGTGATGTCACAAGCATTCGGAGTTCCTGCATTTGCAGTAGATACCCATGTACATCGATTAATATATAGATGGGGACTCTCTTCAGGTAGGAGTGTTAAGCAAACAGAAAGAGATGCAAAAAGGTTATTTCCAAAAGAAAAATGGAGCAAACTTCATCTTCAAATTGTATTTTATGGTAGAGACTATTGTCCTGCAAAGAATTTTAATCCAAATAAATGTCCAATCACTTCAGTAGTTGGAAGAAGATCTTTATTTAGATAAATTACTTATTCAAATGGGAAAAAATAAAAACATATATTTAACAAAAGTATTTACTTTTGCAGCAGCGCATAAATATGGAAATGCTAAATGGTCTGATGAGAAAAACTTAGAAGTGTTTGGAAAAGATGTGAGAGTGCATGGCCATAATTATACATTACATGTTACTGTTACTGGAGATGTAGATCCCGATACAGGATTCCTTGTCGATTTAGGCCATTTAAAAGATATTGTAAAGAAACATATTGTGTCAGTGCTAGATCATTCTCAATTTGAGAAAGATGTCCCCTGGTTTGAAGGAAAGCAGCCTTCAACAGAAAATTTAGTGGTTTTTATTTGGGACACCATAGCTTCTCATTTAAAAGGATGTTCATTGCATCATATACGTATAGTAGAAACACCAACAATCTATACAGACTATTATGGGGGTAATAGTGAATGATTTTCAAGAAAGATTTTATTTAATTTTAACAGGAATTTTCATTGCATCGCTTGTAGCATGCAATCTGATTTTCCAGAAGTTTTTTACCTGGAATTTTTTGGGTATAAACTTTGAGCTTTCTGTAGGAATCATTGCATATCCTGTAACATTTTTAGTCACAGACTTAATTTCTGAGCTTTATGGCCAAAAGCGTGCAAATCAAGTAGTGGTCTCTGGCTTTTTTGCGAGCGTCTTTACGACCTTATTAATAATGGTAGCTATCAATGCCACTGCTGTAGAATGGTCTCCTATAGATAGCGAAACATTTACAAAAGTTTTTGGTCTGACTGGTCCTGCCTTTTTTGCATCTATGGTAGCATACTTGACAGCACAGTTAATAGATGTAAGAATATTCCATTTCTGGAAACGTCTTACAAAAGGTAAGTATTTATGGCTTAGAAATAATGCATCTACCATGTTTTCACAATTAGTAGATACATCAGTAATTCTGATTATTCTTTGTACGGCTGGAGTGATAGAATGGGAACGTTTTTATAGCTTATGGATGATGGGATGGCTTTTTAAGGTATTGGTTGCATTAATTGATACCCCAATCATTTATTTTGCATTATGGGCATTAAAAGATAAGATTCAACCTACAAGTTATTTAGAGGAGCATTAATGAAAGACGATAAGCAAAAAAAATTAGAAGCAAATACTAGAAATTTATTAGAGCTTTTAGGAGAAGATCCTAATAGAGAAGGATTAATAAATACGCCTAAAAGAGTCGCCAAAGCATGGAATTTTTTAACAAAAGGATATACAGAAAACCTCGATGATTTAATCAATAATGCGATTTTTGAAGGTGAATCTAAAGATATGGTTATTGTTAAAAATATTGAATTTTATAGTCTTTGCGAACATCACATGATTCCTTTTTATGGTAAAGCTCATATAGGATATATACCTGATGGAAAAATTATAGGATTATCAAAACTTGCAAGAATCACAGATCTTTTTGCTCAAAGACTTCAGGTTCAAGAGCGCTTAACTAATCAGATAGCTCAATGTTTACAGGAGGTTCTAAATCCCAGAGGTGTTGCAGTCGTTTTAGAAGGAAAGCATTTTTGCATGTTAAGCAGAGGAGTACAAAAACAAAATAGTATTGCAACCAGTAGTTCCATGTTAGGAATTTTCAGAGAAAAAGAATCAACAAGAAATGAATTTTTAAAGTTAATTCAAATGAACAACATTTAGGATTCGATTGAAAAAATATCAATTAATAGTAGTCGGAGGAGGGCCAGGTGGCTATACAGCAGCATTTAGAGCTGCTGAACTCGGCATGAGTGTAGCGATTGTTGATGATAATGATCTTGGGGGTGTATGTTTAAACTGGGGATGTATTCCAACTAAATCCTTGTTAAAAAATGCTGAAGCTATGGATTTAATCAATGCCTCCGATTCTTATGGTATTTCTGTAAAAGATATCACAGTAGACTTCAAATTTATTATTAATAAGAGCGTAAAAGCCAGACAGCGCTTATCACGAGGTTTGCATCATCAAGTAAAGAAGCATAATATAGATTTTCATGCAGGATTTGGTACTTTTATTGATAAAAATACAATAGTTGTTAACGAGACTTCCATTACTGCGGATACATTTATTATTGCGACAGGATCTAAACCAAAAACTTTACCTAATCTAAATGCCGATCATAGTAAGGTGGTTTATGCAAAAGATATTTTTCAAATGAGTTCAATACCCAAATCTATGACAATTATTGGAGCAGGTGCCATTGGAGTAGAGTTTGCATATTTCTTCAACAGTTTTGGAACAAATATTACACTGATAGAAGCAGAAGAAAATATTCTACCACATGAAGATAAAGAAGTCTCTCAATGGGTTGAAAAAGTTTTTAAAAAGAAAAAAATTAATATATTAACTGGTACTTTAGCAGATAAGATTGATGATGAAAAAATCTTAATTTCTGTTGGAGTTGAAGGAAATTCTCAGGGAATGGGATTAGAAGAGATTGGAATAAATTTCTCTGCTAATAACCATATTGCAGTTGATAGAAATGGAAAAACAAATATTGATAATATTTATGCTGTTGGAGATGTAATTGGGGCGCCATGGCTAGCTCATGTATCTGCAGCAGAAGGTCTTTATGCAGTAGAACATCTGTGTGGATTAAATCCAAAAAAAATTGATTATAATAGTGTTCCTGCCTGTACTTATTCTAAACCGGAAGTAGCATCAATAGGATCTACAGAGCAACAATTAATAGACAGTGCTATAGATTTTAAAGTAGCTAAATCTTTTTTCATTGCTAATGGAAAAGCTGTTGCAGTAGGAGCTACTGATGGATTTATAAAAATGCTAGTTGGAAAAGAAGGCAATATTCTAGGCGCACATATTGTTGGTTCCAATGCTACAGAAATGATTTCAGAGTTGAGTGTTATTAAATCAAACAACTTAACAGTGAATAGTGTATTTGATTCTGTACATCCTCATCCTACTTTTTCTGAAGCTATTTTTGAAACATTGCTACAGTTAAAGTAAATGAATATAGCTGTTAAAGATTTAGGGACATGTAATTACAATATAGCCTTATCTACACAAGAAATTACAAGAGAAAAATTAATTCAAAACTCAGGAGTGAATACATTATTCTTGGTAGAGCATGATCATATTTATACTCTTGGTAAGCATGCTAATCCTAAAAATATTTTAAATAATAATTGTGAAATTATTCAAACAGATCGCGGTGGAGATGTCACATATCATGGTCCAGGACAATTAGTTGGATATCCAATAATAGATCTAAAAAAAATGAAATTGGGTGTGAAATCTTATGTAAAAAATATTGAATTATTGCTGATTGCCACGTTGCATGATTATAAAATAGATGCTCATATAAAAGAAGGAAACCCTGGTGTATGGGTAAATAATAAAAAAATTGGCAGTATTGGCATCAGAGTATCTCGCGGTATTACTACTCATGGATTTTCTTTAAATGTAAACACAGATATGAAATATTTTTCTAATATTATTTCTTGTGGAATTGATGATGTTTTGATGACTTCAATGGAGAAAGAACTTGGAACAAATTTTTTTATGAATGATATTAAACAGTCAATTATATTGCATTTTAATCAACTATTTAAAGCACAATGATTCAAACAGGATTACATAAACCAAAGATTAATATAACAACTGATGAAAATTATAAATCAGTTAAAAAGATGGTGCAGAAAAGTTATCTCAATACTGTTTGCGCTGAGGCTAGATGTCCAAATATTTATGAATGTTGGAGTCGTAAGACAGCTACTCTTATGATATTAGGAGATACCTGTACTAGAGGCTGTGGTTTTTGTTCTATAAAAACAGGAAGACCTACATGGGACGATCCACTTGAGCCATATCGTGTAGCACAAGCAGTGCAAAAAATGCAATTAAGACATGTAGTAATTACATCTGTTGATCGTGATGACTTGAAGGGCGACTATGGATCGAGTATATGGGCACAAACAATCAATACTACTCGTAAATTAAATCCAAAATGTACAATAGAAGTTTTAACTCCAGATTTTCAAGGAGATAAAAATGCCCTAAAAACAGTATTTGATTCAAAGCCGGATATCTTTAGTCATAATGTTGAATGTGTAGAAAGGATTAGCAAGGGAGTAAGGGCGCAAGCAAATTGGCAGCGCTCTTTAGACGTGCTTAAGGAATCTATAAATTATGGTTTACGCACAAAGACAGGTATTATGGTTGGACTAGGAGAAACGGAGAAAGAAGTAAAGGATACAATGAAACAAATTGTAGATTTAGGAGTACAAATTTTTACAATTGGACAATATTTACAACCAACTAAGAAACATTTGAAAGTAGAGCAATACGTTCCAAAAGAAAAGTTTGACGAATATAAAATTTTCGGAGAGTCTATTGGATTTAAGATTGTCGAATCTGGACCACTAGTAAGAAGTTCTTATCGCGCCGATGAGCAAGCACGTACAATATTTAGCACCAATGAATAGAATAATATTATACACACTTATTATAGGTACATGTTTTTTTGTATCTCATATTGCCATAAATGGTACTAACCAATACGTTGGAAGAGAGCTAGTAAAAAATATCTCTTATAAATTACCAGATGGCTGGGAAGCTACTAGTTCAGATAAGCAGTTTCGTTTGCTAGAAGTAAGTCTTAATACAAATGAAGAATTTTCTTTGGTAGTATTTAATAATATTCAAGGAACAGCAGATCAAAATATAGATAGATGGATTAGCCAGTTCAAACAAGATGAAACATTTGATAAAAATAGTATTATTATTAAAAGAGATAGTTTAGATAGTAAATATGTTACTTCAATTGAAATGTATGGAACATACGAGGTTCCTAGAATGGGGAACAATACTGCGCCAGTGGTTGTACAATCTAACTATGGACTTTTAGGCGGAGTAGTAGAGTTTCCTAATAGCTTATATTTTCTAAAAGCTGTAGGTAGCAATGATTTAATAAAAGAAAATTCAGTATCTTTTGAAGAATTTTTATATTCAATTGAACTAAATTAGCAGACTTTATTGCCATTTTGGCACATTTTTGATGAATTTTTATAGTTTTAGGTTATATTTGATATAAGGCATAGTTTTTGCATCAATAGAAATAGGAAAAAAAATGGATACAGCACAAACACAATACCCAGTAATGCCGCTAAAAAATACGGTATTATTCCCTCAACAGGTCATTCCTATTTATGTAGGAAGAAAGAAGTCATTGCAATTAATCGATGACCTAGATCCAGATAATAAATATTTGGTTGTTGTTGCACAGCAAGATGGATCAGTAGAGGATCCAAGAGAAGAAGATTTGTATTCTTATGGTACGCTTGCATTAGTGTTAAAAACTTTTGATATGCCAGACAATAGTAAGTCTGCTATTGTGCAAGGTGTAGATAGAGTAAAAATTCTCAAGTACCAAGAGGGCGATACATATTTTATGGCTGATGTGGAAAGAATTCCAGAGTCAATTACTAGTCCAGATGTGCAAGTGGAAGCGCTGGCTAAAAGCCTCAAAAGCTCATTTACTGAACTAATTAAAATTTCACCAAATCTAAACGAAGAGCATGCAGGCATGCTATCAAATATTGATCGACCTTCTAGACTTGCTGATAGAGCAACATCTCTTTTATCTGTATCAAATTCAGAAAAACAAGAAGTTTTAGAAGAATTAGATATTAAAAAGCGTGTTGAAAATGCTATTAATTTATTACAGAAAGAAATACAGCGTATTAAGCTAGGTGAAGAGATTCAAACTGAAGTGCAAGATGAAATTTCTAAGACTCAACGAGAGTATTATCTAAGAGAGCAGATGAAAACTATCCAAAAAGAATTAGGAGAAGATAATCAGACTGTAGAATTAGATGAATTGACCAAAAAAATTGATGATGTTAAGATGAGTGAAGAGGCTACAAAGGTGGCACATAAAGAACTAGATCGTCTTGGACGAATTTCACCTCAATCTCCAGAATATTCAGTGGCAAGAACTTACCTAGAATGGCTAACAGATTTACCGTGGAGCAAGTCTAGCAAAGATAATTTAAATATAAAGAAAGCTGGTAAAACACTTAATGAAGATCATTACGGTCTAGAAAAAGTGAAAGAACGTGTTCTTGAGTATTTAGCAGTAAGGTCTTTAAAAAAGAAAGTCACCAAAAATGATACTGTTAGAGGACCGATCCTTTGTTTTACAGGCCCTCCAGGAGTTGGTAAAACTTCTTTAGGAAAATCTATTGCTAAGTCAATGGGAAGAGAATTTGTTCGTATTTCATTAGGCGGAGTAAGAGATGAAGCAGAAATTAGAGGACATAGACGTACGTATATTGGAGCATTGCCTGGAAGAATTATTCAGTCACTGAAAAAAGCTAAAACCAATAATCCGGTATTTATGCTCGATGAAATTGATAAGCTTGGTTCAGATTTTAGAGGTGATCCTTCTTCAGCAATGTTAGAAGTTTTAGATCCAGAACAAAATCATGCATTTAGTGATCATTATTTAGAAGTTGATTTCGATTTAAGCAAGGTGATGTTCATTTCAACTGCAAATTATCCAGACAACATCCCTCATGCACTATATGATCGTATGGAGATGCTTGACTTTAGAGGATACATCGATGATGAAAAAGTTAAAATTGCTGAGAAACATTTAATTCCAAAACAAATTAAAGAAAATGGTCTAACTCCTAAACAAGTGAAGTTTAACGAAGCTGGTATTAAAGAAGTTATTCGTTCTTATACCAGAGAATCTGGAGTAAGAAGCTTGGAAAGAGAAATTTCTAACGTCTTAAGAAAGATTGCAGTAGACGTAGTAAACAAAAAAGTTAAAAATGTCAGCGTCACTAAGAAAGTTGTAAATGATTATCTAGGGATTCCTAAGTTCCAATCTGATTTAGCTGAACGTACTACTAAGCCAGGTGTTGTAACAGGAATGGCATGGACTGCAGCAGGTGGAGATATTCTATTTGTAGAATCTAGTAAAATGAAAGGAAAGGGATTGCTCACCTTGACTGGTCAACTGGGAGATGTAATGAAAGAATCTGCCGCCGCCGCATTTACTTATGTCAAATCCCATACAGATATCTTAGGATTAAAAGAAGATTTTGCAGAAAAGATGGACATTCATGTGCATTGTCCCGCTGGAGCTATTCCAAAAGATGGTCCTTCAGCAGGTGTAGGAATGTTTACTTCATTGGTTTCATTATTAACAGATAAGCCAGTAAAGAGTAAACTTTCTATGACAGGAGAAATTACGCTAAGAGGAAATGTTCTTGCTATTGGAGGTGTAAAAGAAAAAGTTACAGCTGCTCATCGCGCAGGAATTAAAACTATAATACTTCCTTTTGCAAATAAGCGCGACCTAGAAGAGATTCCAGAGCATATCAAGAAAGATTTAAAATTTCATTTTGCAAAAGAAGTGATGGATGTCATCGATGTGGCTATCCCAGATCTTAAAAAGTAATTTGTTGGATTATTTAATCTAAGAATTTAATTTCATTCACTTTTGGGGCGATTAGCTCAGCTGGTCAGAGCGCCTGCTTTACACGCAGGACGTCGGGAGTTCGAATCTCTCATCGCCCAC